>Ga0208041_1000042_pt1 | contig 177715 bp, 169 predicted proteins | sample AD_SCU002_MetaG_FD_184453 | JGI IMG/M metagenome (GOLD analysis project Ga0208041, IMG submission 184453) | Active sludge microbial communities of municipal wastewater-treating anaerobic digesters from China - AD_SCU002_MetaG (SPAdes) (version 2) | ecosystem: Engineered > Bioreactor >... | reverse complement strand
TGATTGCCGCCAACCCGGCGGCCAAGATTTTGCTTTTGAGGTTCATATTTTGGATAAATGATTAAAATTTTTACAATGCTACTTACAATGCTACTTACACATTGTCCGATTGTTGCGCCGGCAATGTGCGGGGTGTTTTGTTTTCGGCCTTTTTTTGATTGCGATTGCAATTTATTTTATTTAGGGATCAATATACCGCATTTTTCGTTGTCATTGTCCGCGCCTTCTTTGACCGCATTACCTCCGTTCATTGGGCCTGGCAATCGGATATTTTGATGATGGTGAATTCTTCCCACAAGCCGATCTTGTCGCGGTTGGCGACCAACGATTGCGCGCCGCTGTTTTCGGCGGTAACAAGGCGGTTGTTTGCGGAGGCCCTGATCGCAACATAATGGGTGTTGAAAATCGGGGCGAGAACGAAGCTCTCAATTTGCCGGCTTTTTGCAGGTGACTTGAAAATTTTGGCTTTCTCCGGGCGAATAGGTTTTGGCGCCGTCGGGATAAACTTTCAGCAAACCGTCGCAACATTCGCCCTCCAAATAACCGAACAATTCTCCTTCTTTTTTGCAATTTACAACAGTATCTGGTTTTGTATTGTTGAAATCTGCGATGAGCTTTCGACAAATAAAGCCTCCCGTGACGGCTTGCGTGCCGTTCGGATAGAGTCCGGAGCAACAAGGTATTGTTATCCCAGCGGTCAATCCAACCTCGCCAGTCTCGCCTTCTCCTTCGCTGTAGCAAGTCTTTGCGCCAAAACAATCCGCTGGACAGTTGGCGGCGGCTTCACCGAGGCCGCAAATGCCGTTGCCGCATTTGGCGCAAATTCCGGATCCGTTATCATGACAATAATTGCCGGAACAAGCAATGCGCGCCAAACCAGCGCAACAGGATTGATATGGAAGAACAATTACACCTTCCTTGGCACATGCGGTAATTTGGCCGCAGTCAGCCGGACAGGTGGCCGCGGTTTCGCCGAAGCGGCAAGCGCCGTTGCCGCAGGTTTCCTGGGGCTTTAATTGGGCGATGAGCGCGATGATCTGCTGGATTTGCTGTTTGAGCGTTTCAATCATCTGCATCATTTGCGCGATGGCGGAATCGGTTTGTTGTGCGCCATCGGTTTGCGCTTGCACGGTGTTTATATTTGCCGCGAACATACCAAAGCCCGCGATAATTGCCGCCAACCCGGCGGCCAGGATTTTGCTTTTGAGGTTCATATTGTTTTTATTTTAGTATCAATTTTTTAGTTTGCTGTTGCGATAAACAAGTTTTATGGTGCTGGTTTTAATATACTACGCTCCGCATTTCTTCTTCGTATGCGCTGTCATGGCCAACTTTTGCACCGATGATGGCGATGATCGCATCTTCATTTACGGTAAAACGACCGTATGCCTTGCTTCCCTGATCGGTTGTATCTCCGGCAAAGCATTGCTGGCCGATCCAACCGTCCAAAAGGTATTCGTTTTGTGCCAAGACGATCGTTCTGCCCGCCAGACTGTCATATTTGATGCCGCCGAATACTGCCGCCCGCCGGGCATAATTTCCGATAGAGATCGTTTCATCGCCGATTTTCATATAATCATCGCCAAAAACCACGGTTTGCCCGGGCAATCCTTTAATAACATTCAGCGATAATCCGGGCCCCATTGCCATGCAATAGTTGTCATTTTTCGCGGCGTCGTAATAAACGATGTCGTTTTTTTGCGGCGAAGCGGTTTTAACTGAAACAATATCGCCCAAAGCGAATCCGTTGCCCGAAACTTTGATTAATGATTTGCCGTCAACAATATTGCAGTCGCGCAGGCATTTTTCTCCGGCGCTGCAAGTGTTATCGCCGCATTTGGCGCTTCGGCAGGTGTAATTAGTTTGGACCGGACATTCGCGGCCAACTTGGCAGGCCCGTTGTCCGTTACTCATCATTTTTTCCAATCCGGAACAGCACTGCTTGGAATCATTAACAAAAACCTCTCCTTCCTTGGCGCAATCCGCAATTTGCTGGCCGCAATCCGCGGGCGAATTACAACTGTTTTCGCTGGTACCGCAGATTCCGTCGTCTTTTTTTATGCATACCCGAAAACCACCGGGCGGGGTTACGCATTGACCGTTCCAAAGGGAACCGTTGGCAGGAGTTAATTCGAAACAACATTCTTTATTGTTTCCCGGGGAGATTGTTTCCCCTTCTTTGGCGCACACGATTGTAGTTGTGCCGCAGTCTGCCGGACAGGCGGCCGCGGTTTCGCCGAAGCGGCAAGCGCCGTTGCCGCAGGTTTCCTGGGGCTTTAATTGGGCGATGAGCGCGATGATCTGCTGGATTTGCTGTTTGAGCGTTTCAATCATCTGCATCATTTGCGCGATGGCGGAATCGGTTTGTTGTGCGCCATCGGTTTGCGCTTGCACGGTGTTTATATTTGCCGCGAACATACCAAAGCCCGCGATAATTGCCGCCAACCCGGCGGCCAGGATTTTGCTTTTGAGGTTCATATATTATTGGTTATTTTTAATTTTTAAAAAGAATTCGCGAAAAACAATCCTTACGGCACATTTACAATTTCATTATATGATTTATTTGTGAAAAACAAAAATCCCGAATTTTCGGGATTTTTATTTTTTTGGTTCTATAATCCAGGCAAGACGATTAAATCGGAAAAATTTTGCGTGAGAGCCTCTGTTGGTCCTTATTATTTGGACGATGTTCCGGTACAACAGCACGCTTCCAGAACTCCATATTCATTGGCGACACAATAGTTTCCTCCCAGCGCATAGCCTTTTTCTACGCATTCCTTACTGCAAGTCGCGTCAAGTGCCGTTTGGCAAGCCGATTGGGTGTTATAGGTCTTCAGACTGGAATACATATAAATGCCACAAAACTGTTTTTGCTGGCAAATCTTGTGGGTGTCATCAGACCACCAAAGGTTTTCGCATGAAGTGGATGCCCCTGTACAACAGCATGTCTCAAGGATGCCATATTCATTGGCGACACAATAGTTTCCCCCCAGCGCATAGCCTTTTTCTACGCATTCCTTACTGCAAGCCGCGTCAAGCGTTTTCTGGCAAGCCGCTTGGGTTTCGTAGGTCTTCAGCCCTGAATACATATAAGCGCCGCAAAATTGTTTCTGCTGGCAGATTTTGCTCGTGTTGTCGCTCCACCAAAGAGTTTTGCATGCAGCGCTGTTTTGACAATCCGCGGGGCAGTTATATGCGTTCTCGCCCTTACCACACACACCGTTGCCGCAGTAGGTGCAGATGCTGTTTGCGCTCTTGCTACACGCGACGGTAGGGGAGCAATTCATTACCGCGGTCAATCCTGAACAACATTGATTGATATTTGATGTGTTCGTATCCCAGTATGCAATTTCTCCTTCTTTGGCGCAATTAACTTTTATGTCGCAATCCGCGGGGCAGTTTGTCGGAGTTTCTCCCGGATTGCAAATGCCGTTGCCGCATTTGGCACAAGTCATTTCCGAGCCGTGAACCGGGTCATCATATGAAACGGCGATGAGTCCGTCGCAACATTTTAATAAGTTTCCAATGTTGTATCGCGTTTGGCCTTCTTTGGCGCAGTTGGTTGATGATCTGGCGCAATCCGCGGAGCAATTGCAAGTATTTTCTCCGATAGCCGAATTGCATTTGCCATCTCCGCAATTTATGCACTTATAAAAACTATAGCCGTTATCCCATAGTTTTTGAGTTTGAACGCAAACTCCATCCTTTTCCTTTTCTCTGCCGTCAAATAAATATGGAGTAAGATTGCCGCAACAACGCTCTGCTTGACCGTATATCTCTCCTTCTTTGGCGCAATCCGCAATTTGCTGGCCGCAGTCCGCCGGACAGGTGGCCGCGGTTTCGCCGAAGCGGCATTTGCCGTTGCCGCAGGTTTCCTGGGGCTTTAATTGGGCGATGAGCGCGATGATCTGCTGGATCTGCTGTTTGAGCGTTTCAATCATCTGCATCATTTGCGCGATGGCGGGATCGGTTTGTTGTGCGCCATCGGTTTGCGCCAGGGCGCAATTCGCGCCAAAGATCGTGCCGCCGGCAATAATTGCCGCCAACCCGGCGAGCAGGATTTTGCTTTTGAGGCTCATATATTAATTTAATGATTAAAGTTTTTACAATGCTACTTACAATACTGCTTACGCATTGTCCGATTGTTGCGCCGGCAATGTGTGTGGCGTTTTGTTTTTTAATTACGACTGTAATATATACGCGGTTGGATTTTCCCGCAAAGGTCGCGAAGGTCTAACCTTCGCTATCCTTCGCTTTGCTCTTATACATATTTTTATGCCAGAGAAACCTCTTCCACATTGTCGGCCACGATTTTGGTTTCGCCGTCGCGCAGATCAATGCGGCCGTAGACATAGACCACCTTGCTCTCGCAAAACACTGCCGGATTTTTTTCCATCGCCGACGCGAACACCACCACTTCAATGCGGTCGGTCAAGTCTTCCAGGCTCATAAACATCATCGGTTTGCCGCTCTTGGTGATGATTTTCTTGACGGTGGAAATCATTCCGCCGGTCTTCACCATTCGTGCGGCCTGGCCTTCTTTCACGCGGGAAATCTTCAGGCATTTTTTCTCCATTTCACTCCGGTATTCTTCCAGCGGATGGGAAGTGACGAACAATCCCAAAAGTTCTTTTTCCCAAATCAATTTTTCGGCCTTGCCGGCAGGATGCGCGAAGGATAGCGAATAGCCGTTGATCTTGGCCGCCGGCAGGGCGGCAAAAAGCCCCTGCTGGCCGTTGGATTTGCTCTTTTCGTTTTCCCGGCCGATTTCCAGAAGTTTTTCAACGTTGGCCAGCAGAATATTTCTTTCGGCCATTGCGTCAAAAACGCCGGCCTTGATCAGCGCTTCCAGGGATTTGCGGTTGATCACTTTGGGATTGATTCTTTCCATAAAATCAAAAATATCCCGGAACTTGCCGCCTGTTTTCCGTTGTGAAACCACCTCGTTGACCAGATTCTCGCCGACATTTTTCACCGCCGCCAGCCCGAAGCGGATTTTGTTGCTTTCGGGAATCACGGTAAATCCGTGATAACTTTCATTGATGTCGGGCGCCAGCACTTCCAGCCCCATATTTTTGCATTCGCCGATCAGATAGCCGACGCGTTCCACGTCGTTTTTTTCGGAAGTGATCAGCGCGGCCATAAATTCCGCCGGATAATGCGCTTTCAACCAGGCGGTTTGGTAGGCGATCATCGCGTAGCAGGCCGCGTGCGATTTGTTAAAAGAATAGTCTGCGCTGGGTTCAATCCAACTCCAAATTTCAACGGCGATCTTCTTGGCGATGCCGTTTTTTTGGCAACCGTCAATGAATTTTTGTTTTGACGCCATCATCAAATCCTTGATCTTTTTGCCGATGGCTTTGCGCAGGGTGTCGGCTTCGGCCATGGAAAATCCGGCCAGCTCCTGCGCGATTTTCATCGTTTGCTCCTGATAAAGAATAATGCCGTAGGTCGGGCCAAGAATTGATTCAAGTTTGGGATGCAAATAGGCGGGGATTTTCAAACCGCTCTTGCCGTCAATGAAATCCGGGATGAATTGCATCGGACCCGGGCGGTAGAGGGCGACCATGGCGATGATGTCTTCAAATTGCGTGGGCTTCAATTGTTTTAAATATCTTTGCATCCCCGCGCTTTCAAGTTGAAACACGCCCACGGTGTCGCCGCGCGCCATCAGCGCATAGGCCTCCTTGTCGTCCATCGGGATGGTTTTGAGATCAATGTTTTGATTCCGCACCAGGTAGATCCGCGCCAGCGTGTCTTCAATGATGGTCAGGTTTTTTAATCCCAGAAAATCCATCTTCAACAGTCCCATATCTTCAATGGCGTGCAGTTCGTATTGGGAAACCAATCCGTTGTCGTCGGCGGTGGGATGTTGCACCGGCACGATCTCGTCCAACGGGACGGGCGAGATCACCACGCCGCAGGCGTGCGTGGACGCGTGGCGGGCGCAACCCTCCAGCTTTCTGGCAAAGCCCATCAGTATCCGCGCTTTTTCATCGTTTTGGACCAAAGCTTTCAGATCGTCGGCTTTTGCCAGCGCCTCATCCAAATTCATGCCGAAAGGAATCATTTTGGCCAATTTATCGCAATAACTGTAGGGATATTGCAGAACCCGGCCGACGTCGCGCACCACCGCGCGCGCGGCCATGGTGCCGAAAGTGATGATCTGCGCCACGTGTCCATGTCCGTACTTTTGGCTCACGTATTCAATCACTTCCGGCCGGCGCCGGTCGGCAAAGTCCATATCAATATCCGGCAAAGATACTGCGGAACGGCCGGGGTTCAGGAATCTTTCGAACAGTAAACCGTATTTCAGCGGATCAATGTCGGTAATATTCAAGAGATAGGACACGATGGAGCCGGCGGCCGATCCGCGGCCGGGTCCGACGACGATGCGATTGTTTTTGGCCCAATTGACGAAATCCTGCACGATCAAAAAATATTCAATGAATCCCAACTCCTTGATCGCGGCGAATTCATATTCAAAGCGATCCAAAGTTTCCCGGGAGGGATTCTGGCCGTAGCGTCTTTCCATTCCCGCGCGGCAAAGGTCGCGGAGATAATCTTCGTTGTTCTTGTTCTCCGGCGGAGTGAAGCGCGGCAGTTTGGTCTTTTTGAGCTCAAATTCAAATTGGCACATTTGCGCGATCTTGGCCGTGTTTTCAATCGCCTCCGGGAAATCCTTAAAATCCTCAATCATTTTCTGCGGGCTTCTCATTGAAAAATCTTCGCCCTTCATCGTGAGGCGTTCGGGATTGTTGATGTCGGCCCCGGTATTGATGAGCATCAAAATATCCTGCGCTTCCATATCGTCGGCATTCAAATAATGGATGTCGTTGGTGGCAACCAGTCCGATGCCGGTTTTTCGGGCAATTTCAATCAATCCCTCATTGGCCGGCAATTGCTCGGGAAGATTCGGATGATGCTGGATCTCCAGAAAGAAATTTTCCTTGCCGAATATGCCTTGATAGCGGCGCGCGCATTCAAGCGCCTCGTCCATTTTTTTGGCGATGGCCAGGCGGGGGATTTTCCCCTGAATGCAGGCGGTCATGGCAATCAATCCCTCTTGGTGTTCGGCTAAAAGTTCTTCGTCAACGCGCGGCTTGTAATAAAATCCTTCCAGATGCGCTTTGGTGACCAATTTTACCAAATTGCGATAGCCCGCTTCGTTTTTTACCAGCAGAACCAGATGATGGCGCGCGTCGTCAATCTGCGGCCGGCGCAAAAGACGGCTTTCCAGCGCGACATAGACTTCACAGCCGATGATTGGTTTGATGCCGCGCTTTTTGGCCTTTTTATAGAATTCCACGGCGCCGTACATATTGCCGTGGTCGGTAATTGCGCACGCGTCCATTCCCAAGGATTGGACCTTGTCCAAAAGCGGATCGATTTGCGCCAATCCGTCCAGCAAACTGTAATGGGTGTGAGTATGTAGATGGACGAAATCCATAGTTAAAATGAAAAATTAAAAAATCAAAATAAAAAATAAGGTAAAATTCCTGCCGGAATTTTGATCTTCTATCCATCCGCCAGAATATCCCGGGGCTTTGCCCCGGCGATGTTTGGCGGGGAATCAAATTTTTCCGATGATTTTTTCTTCCGGGAGGCCGCCAAGATCGATCAACCCCTTGTTGTAAATGCAATCATTGAGGAAAAAATTTCCTTCAAGTTTCAAATCGCGCGCCGCCAGACGCTGTCTTATGAGTGCGCTCTTCAGATTAACGTCGCCGGCGACATTGGCGCCGCTCAAATCCAGGAAGCCGTTGATTTGCGCGTTCTCGCACAGCACGTCGCCGTTGACCTTCAATTCTCCTTGAAGGTAATTCTGCACCTCCGCGCCGCGCAGATCAACGTTTCCCAGCGCGACCGCTTTGGCCAGACTTACGAATCCGTTAATCCTTGTTTGCGGTATCAAAACCGATCCGGTGATGTTGATCCCGGACAAATTCATCGTTTGCCCGACCCACGCTTTTTCCATCAACAGATCGCCGATGAGCTTTCCCCGATTGAAAAAAAACGAGCCGTCTATCGCCGCGTTTGCGAGGTTGACGTTGCCGTTAACGCCGGCGTCCGCAAAAAACACGTTGCCGATAATCAAAGTGTTTTGAAAATTAATTCCGTAATCAAAATCCTTTTCCATCAACGAGAAAGACTTCAGCGTCTTTCCGGCGAAATTCGCGTCGCGTCGGTCAAGTGCGGCCTGTTCCATTTCGGTGTCGATGTCTTTTTTGCTCCAAACGAGCACCGGTTTCCCGGCGATGACAAACTCCTCCATTGATTTTACCGCAAAAGAATTAAGGTTATAATCTACTTGGGACGCTGTTTCAGGAAACGTCCCTGTTGCCATTATAACCGAAATCAATAAAAATTGAAATCTGTCCATTGTGCCAATTTCGTTTGCGAATCCCGTTGTTTCCGGCGCGGCTTCAAACTGGTGATCGGCGTTGACGAAGCCGGCCGCGGCCCGTTGGCCGGACCGGTGCTGGCCGCCGCCGTGGCGGTTGTTTTGCCGATTAACGGGCACGATTTTGCCGATTTGCGGGGGATGGTGCGCGACTCCAAAGAAATGGCGCCCGCGGCGCGCGAAGCGGCTTATCGCCGGATCATTCGTCACAAAAACCTTGTTTGCGCGTCGGCGTCGATTGGGGAAAAAATCATCGACAAGATCAATATTTTGGAAGCGTCAAAACTGGCAATGGCCCGGGCGGTCGGGCGGGTGAAGAAACGGATGGCAAATGAGATTGGCGCCCGCGGCGTTATTTGTCTGATTGACGGTAATTTCGCAATAAAGATTTCCGGCGCGCAAAAATCGATTGTCGGCGGCGACGCTAGAGCGTTTTCCATTGCCGCAGCGAGCGTTGTTGCCAAAGTCCGGCGCGACCGCCTGATGGAAAAGATCGACAAACTTTATCCTGAATACGGATTTGCCCGGCACAAAGGCTATGGCACCAAGAAACATTTGGCCGCCATTGAGAAGTACGGCCTTTGTTCCGTCCATCGCCGCACCTTTGCCCCTTGCACTTCCGCCGCCCGCAAGGGTATAATGAAAAAGTGAGGCGCGAAGTCTCCGGTAGCGATTTAATAATAATAAAAAAAATGAGTCCTGCAAAAAAACGCAATAAGCTTGATCGCGCGACGGCCATTGGGTTCACCGTGAATTTTTGCGCGACGTTTTCCTTGATTTTCACAATCGGTCTTTTGGCGGCGGCCGGCATTGCCGGCGGCAAATCAGGCGGCGCGGCGGCATTGTCGCAAGGGATGAAGCAGGCCGTCTGTTCCTGTCCGGAAACGGAGGAATGTTCGGTTGCGCCCCTGGCGCCGGCGGTATTGTTCCCGGTTTCCGCCCAACAGCCGATGGAGGCCGCGTTGGAGATCAATGTTGACGAGGGGGGATTCTCTTCGCGGGAAATCAACCTTTCAAATTCCAGTTCCCGGACACTCAAAATCGTCAATAAAGGCGTCCGCGTCCACTCTTTTGCCATAACGGGGATCGGACTGAACTCCGGCATGATTGAACCGGGGCGGTCCGTGACGATGGCGCTGGATGTACCGGTAACGGGCACTGCGGAATTTTATTCGTTGGCGGACGGCGATGACAGTGAAGATTTTCGCGGCACAATCGTTTTTGAATGATAACGCGCCTCGCCACGGCGGGACGCGTGGAGAAGCAATCATTCGCCGGGGTTTTGCATCTTCCGGGGTCGTTCCCCGGCGTCGCATTGGGGAGCGGGGCAACCCCTTTAACAAAGAATCCGACTCTAAAATCCAAATGCTCTTGAAGAGGCCTAACCCTTCCGATTGCGAAGGGGATGGACCCCAAAGATGCGAGGCTTAACATCCTCGGCAACTATTCCCCGGTGAGTTTGCGCGGAGAAGATTTGATTTTTTACGAAATTTATGTTAAGAAACAGTCGTTGTTTAATTTTGGGTTTGGTTGATTGAATGCTGATTTTTCTATTAGACCTACCGCTCAAAGATTTCCGTAGTGAAATTTTCAGGTTTCGGGGCAGAAGCGATTTTGCGTAGCAAAATATGCGAGCCGAACGAAGAGCGAGGAGGCATACTTGAAACTAAAGTCTGCCGACGAGCGATGAGTTTGGCTTAGCCGAAATATGGAAATTGCAGTAGAAAATCTTTGAGCGGTAGGTCTAATACTCATCAACTCATTACTCATTAACTATTTTTATGGGTGGCGTACCAAAAAAAAGACATACCAAAGGGAGCCGGAACCAGCGCCGGATGCACTTGTTTTTGAAGAACCCTTCTTTCTCCCAGTGCGCGAAATGCGGCAAACCGGTTAAATCCCACCATGCCTGCCCGTTTTGCGGCCATTATCGCGGCAAGGAGGCGGTGGATGTGTTTTCCCGTCTTGACCGCAAACAGCGGCGCGACCGGGAGTCGGAAATTGCGGCCCAAGCTACGGCAAAAGAAACAAAAACTTCCGAGGCGATCAATTAGGTTGTCGCAAAGTATAATGTTGGGAATTTGTTGTTTGTCATTTTGAGATATGGCTTCAAGGCATCTTACGCGATCAATCGTGATGCAATCCCTTTTTGAATGGGATTTTTACGGTCGGAAAAACGACCTGGAGCCCATTTTGCAAAGAAATCTTGACGAGTTCGGCCCCGGATTGGAAGAAACGGAATTTGCGCGGGAATTGTCGGCGGGCGTGACGGGCAAATTGCCGGTTTTGGACTCAATTATCGCGAAAGCCGCGCCGCAATGGCCGATTGATCAAATCAGCGTGATTGACCGCAATATCCTGAGGCTGGGGTTGTTTGAACTGCTCTATGAAGATAAAAAGGCGGTGCCGCCCAAGGTGGCCATCAATGAAGCCATTGAACTGGCGAAAAATTTCGGCGGAGAAAGCTCGGGGAAGTTCGTCAACGGCGTTTTGGGCACGGTCTATAAGGAGATGCTGGAACAAAATCCCGGGCTGGCGGATAATGACAACCCTAAAAAATAGGCAATAATGATAATCTAAAATTGAAAAATCAAAAATCAAAATGATAATTAAAAATGATAAAATTACGGAATTAAAAGTTTTTTAATTTTAAACTGTCATTTTCAATTTTGATTTTTCAATTTTCAATTTGCAACGATGAAGGATTTTTCCAAGCTTGAAAAAAAACTGGGCGTAGTCTTTAAAAATCGGGATTTGCTCACGCAGGCGTTTATCCACCGTTCCTATCTGAACGAGAACTCCCAAGTCAATTTGGGAAACAACGAGAGATTGGAATTTTTGGGCGACGCGGTGCTGGAACTGGCGGTTACCGAATATCTCTATCTTGCCTATCCGGGCAAGTCCGAGGGAGAGCTCACCAGCTGGCGCGCGGCGCTGGTGAACACGAAAATGATCTCTTCGGCTGCGGCGCGGATGGGATTTGGCGATTTCCTCCTGCTTTCGCGCGGAGAAGCCAGAGAAGAAGGAAAATCGCGGCAATATATTTTGGCCAATACTTTTGAAGCTTTTATCGGCGCGCTTTATCTGGATCGCGGCAATGAGGCTTGCCGCAATTTTATCAAAAACAACCTTTTGGGGGAACTGCCGGAAATTATTGCCAAAAAATTATACAAAGACGCCAAGTCGCATTTTCAGGAAATGGCGCAGGAAATCGCCAAGATCACTCCGGTCTACCGCGTTTTGGACGAACGCGGGCCGGATCACGCCAAGTATTTCACCGTCGGGGTTTATTTGGGGAACGAATTGGTGGCGCAAGCGGGCGGTTATTCAAAACAGGAGGCTGAAGAAGAAACCGCCAAAGCCGCTCTGGCGGCGAAAAAATGGCAATAACGCGCTTTGCGCAATTTCCAATTATCAATTGCAATAAATTTTTCAGTGCATCAATGAACCAAACGGAATGCAAGCGTGGATTTTGTCTGGACATTGGAATTTGAAACATCCATTGAAAATTGAAGTTTGAAAATTGAAAATTAATGGTTTTGCATTGCAAAAAACGTGAAAGTGTGTATAATATGAGGCGTTGCGAATAACAGATTAAACTAAATTATGTTAACTATCAGATTGCGCCGTATCGGCAGAAAAAACCAGCCGTCGTTTCGGGTGGTGGTGGCCGATAAACGGGTTTCGGCGTCCGCGGGCAAGTTTTGCGAAGAAGTCGGTTTTGTCAACCGCGTTACCAAAGAGATCAAGCTTGATCGGGAAAAGATCGCATACTGGATGAAGAAAGGCGCCCAGCCGTCACCGACGGTCAGGAACATTCTTATTGCCGAAAAAGCGATTGAAGGGAAAAAAATTCCGGTTCACGCCAAGTCCAAGAAGAAGGAAGGCGCCGCCGAACCGGCCGCTCCGGCAAAAGAAGCGTCTCCGGCCGCCGCGGCGGCGGTTTGACAACGATTTTTGATTTGGAATATAATGGTGGCATAGGCGTTGATAATGGTGCCTGAAAGGTCGAAAATTTTGTTTGAATGAATGATACGCGATATCTATGGAAAATAAAAACGACCAGGAATTTCTTGAGTTCTTGATCAAGTCGCTGGTGGATCATCCCGAAGATGTGAAAGTGAGCCGCACCGTTGACGAAATGGGCGTTCTGCTCTCGTTGAAGGTCAATGCGGAAGATATGGGCCAGATCATCGGCCGCAGCGGGAGCACCGCGCGGGCGATCCGCAATCTGGTGCGCATTATCGGCTTAAAGAACCACGCGCGCGTCAATTTGAAGATTGAAGAGCCGGAAGGCGGCCGCCGCGCGCCGCGGGTGGAGGAAAAACCTTCCCGCGACGATGACGAGGACGATCTCAAGTTCTAGTTGCAACTCAAAAAAGAAAGACCCCGCATTTGTCGGGGTCTTTCTTTATAATGCTTGTATGATTTTATGTTTTTATGATTAAATGATTGTATGATTCATTTTGACTTCATCACCATTTTTCCGGAAATCATCCGGCCCTATTTTGAGGAATCGCTTTTTAAGAAGGCGCGGGAAAAGAAACTGATAAAAATCCGGGTTCATAATTTGCGCGATTTTGCGCCGGATAAGCACCGCACCGTTGATGACAAGCCGTTTGGTGGCGGTTTTGGCATGGTGATGAAAGTTGATGTCTGGTACAAAGCGATTGCCAAAATTGCGAAACTGAAAATCGCCGGCAAAAAACTGAAACCGGCAAACAAGGACACGGCCGTAATTATGCTCACGCCGCGGGGGAAAATGTTTAATCAAAAGATGGCCTCAAGGCTGGCGAAATTCCGGCAGATCGTTTTTGTCTGCGGCCGCTACGAGGGTGTGGATGAACGGGTGGCCAAAAATATCGCCACGCACCAAATTTCGGTCGGCGACTATGATCTGATGGGCGGAGAACTGCCGGCGATGGCGGTTGCCGAAGCCGCGGCGCGCTTGATCCCCGGCGTGATCGGCAAGCCGGAATTTTTAAAAGAAAGAAACGGTAAAGACGGCTTTTTTGAATCCGCACAATATACCCGTCCGGAAATTTATTCGCCGGCCAAGGGAATCAATTGGAAAACTCCCAAAGAATTGCTTTCCGGCGACCCCAAAAAAATCAGCGCCTGGCGCCAAAAACACGGCAAAACCATCGGCTGATTTGCCAAGAGTCAAAAATCTCCAGGGGTTGAACCCCTGTAAATTTATCAGTATCAGGGGTTCAACCCCTGATAGCTGTTCCAATCTTGCGGAGAGGGGCAAAGTGCGATATTATTTCATATCATAAAGCAAAATAATCAATTGCCGAAAGCCAATAACTTTTGGCAAAATCATATGGCGGAAACAATAGGTGAGCAGCCGACAAATTTATCCGAAAAAGAAACAAAAATTATGGCGTTGTTGGATGAAATAGAGACCAATGCAAAAAGCTTGTCCCAAATAGAAAAAAACAGAGCCGAAGAAATGTTTGATGATTTAAAGTTTGACAACGAGGACAATGTGGCGGGTTGGCCGGAAGAACTAAAAGAACGCTATGGAGAAGTTGAAAAGATAATCGGAGATTTGGAAGAGAATGATCGGATCAACCAAAAAGAAGCAATGGGAGAAGCCGCGGCTTGATTTTGAGATAATACTGCAAGCAAAAAACAAAACTCCGCTACCGCAAATCTTTCGCCAGCGGAGTTTTTGATTAAAAATCATCTCCATACTTTCAAAAGAGTCTGACCCTTTTGGGGAATCATTGATTTTAATCGTTTTTATGCGGTTGCTTCCTGCAGGGCGGTTTGGAATTTTTCAATATCCTCGGTTTTGTTTTTGAACATTCCGATCTCCGAGATCGGCTTTGTTTGTTCCTTGACGGAAGCGGCCAGCTTCTTCAGCAATTCTTTTTCAAGTTCCGAAAACTCTTCCTCCGAAAGATTGAAGTCATTTATCGCGTCATTTAATTCTTTTTCTTCCAGTGCCAGATAAAAAAGCGGAATGTGGTGATTGCTTTGCTTGGTGGTTTTTGCTCCGGCGGCGCCAATGCCATATTTTAAAAAGGCGCCGCTCCGGGTATTGCGCGCGGCAACTTTGCCTTCTTTTTCCGTCTTGCCGTTTTTGGCTACCACCTCGTCAAACGCACCCACGACCGCGCCCGTTTCTTTTTCCACGATCACATTGTCAATGCCATTGTTACAATCGTCAAACGGCGACGATCTCAAAACAAAGAAATTTTTTCCGATTGCCTTGTGGAAAAGCGCGGTCTTGAACATTTCCATTTTTTCTCCGTTGGTTCTCTTTCTTTGTTTTCCTTCTTTATTCGGCTTTTCTTTTTGCCATTTTTTTTCTCTTTGCTTGATTTCATACATATCCTTTTTGACTTGTTGGCCGTAAAGCGGTTCGTATGCTTCCATATCTATGCGGCAAAAATCATCAACATCAATGTCGCTTTCTCTTAGCTCCGCGGCGATTTCTTTGAGGCGTTCTTCCAGCGCCTCTTCGCCGCGCTCGGCGCGATTCTCAAAATTTGAAAATTTTTCCATAATTTTTTGGATTAACCGGATAAATTAGTCAATGATAACAATTTTACGGGAGAAGCGGAATAGAGGGTTGGCGATGCGATTTGGATTTTTGGGGCGAGGGGGGTAAAATGAAACAATGGAAGAATTTGCAAACAACGATTTCTGGCGTCTTCTTGATGAAAGCTATTACGGCATGGCGCGCGCCGCCGCGCCGCTGGAGAAAACTGGCGCCTTGCCGGCATTTTTGCCGTGGGCGGTTCTGGGCGTTGTCCTGCTGGCGGGATTGCTGGCGGGCGCGTGGTTTGTTTTCAAAAAGCGAAATCGGGAAAAGTTCCGCCTGTCAATGGAGATGATCCTGCTGTCGGTGCGGATTCCGCCCAAAAACGCCGAAGAGATCCAGCAATCCGGACGGCAGGAAAAAGATTGGATCCGCGTGATGGAGGATTTCTATGCCAATTTGGTGTCGCTGGCACCGCGCGGTTTTTGGGCGCCCAAGCCGTGGGTGGCGCTGGAGGTTGCCAAAGTGAAAGGGGAAATCTGTTTTTACGCCGCCGCACCCCGCCGCTATATCAGTTTTTTGGAAAAACGGATCAACAGCATCTATCCGGACGCGCAGATTGAAAAAAGCAATGATTTCAACATTTTCGGCCCCAAGGAATCGGTTTTTTGCGGTTTTGCCAAAACCATTCGGCCGGTATTTTTGCCGTTGAAAACCTATGAATCCATCGGCACCGATCCGCTCTCGGCGATCACCAACACGCTTACCAAACTGGAAGAAAACGAGGAGGCGGCGGTGCAAATTATTTTACAAAATGTTTCCGAAATGTGGCGCGTCCGCGGGCGCGAGATTTTGGACAAGATAAAAAAAGGCAAAAAGTTTTCTGCGGCAATGGAAGAAACCGGCCTGATGGGCGCGGCCCGCGGCGGCGCCAAGGAAAACGAATCCCCCTCGTTTATGGGAAATCAGGGCGATGAAGAGCTGGTCAAGGCCATGGAAAGCAAGCTCAACAAGCGCAATCTGGCGGCCAATATCCGCATTGTTGTTTCCATTAAAGACGAATTCCGCAGCGAACAGATATTTGACCAGCTGGCCGGGTCGCTGGACCAGTTTTCTTCTCCGGGATTGAACGGGTTCCGGGTGGTGAAGAAGAAAGGCAAGTCCGCCGCCGTAATTTTAAACGATTACATTTTCCGCAATTTCAATCCCGCCGGCAAATCAATCTTGAGCGCCGAGGAATTGGCCGGTATCTTTCATTTTCCCACGCCCTATCTGAAAACTCCCAATATCAAAACGATCAATGCCAAAACCGCGCCGCCGCCGGCAAACTTGTTGCGCGAAGGCCTGCTTTTGGGATTTAACCAATATCGCGGAACAAAAACGGATGTTTATCTGGGTTCCGACGATCGCCGCCGCCATTTGTATGTCATCGGACAAACCGGCACCGGCAAATCCGCGTTTTTGTCCAACCTGATTGAGCAGGATATAATCGCCGGGCGCGGCGTGGGGATTTTGGATCCGCACGGCGATCTGATTGACGACATTATGGGCAAAATTCCCAACAACCGCGTGGATGACGTGGTGGTGTTTGATCCTTCAAGCCGGGAATATTCCATCGGCCTCAATATGCTGGAATATGATCCCGAATTTCCCGAACAGAAAACTTTCATTGTCAACGAGTTTATGAAGATCTTTGACAAACTCTATGATCTGAAAGCCACCGGCGGGCCGATGTTTGAGCAATATGCGCGCAACGCCCTGCAATTGCTGATGGACGACCCCAAAGAAACCTACACGCTGATGGAGGTACCCAAGGTTTTGGCCGATAAGGAATTTCGCCATTATCTATTGTCCAAATGCCGCAATATTATGGTGAAGGAATTTTGGGAAAAGCAAGCCGAAGCCGCGGGCGGGGAAGCGTCGCTGAAAAATATGGTGCCCTACATCACTTCCAAATTTGACACGTTTATTTCCAATGATTATATGCGTCCCATCATCGGACAGGTTAAAAGCACCTTTAAATTCCGCGAAATTTTGGACCAGAAAAAGATATTTTTGGTCAATTTAAGCAAGGGGCGCTTGGGCGAGATCAACAGTTCGCTTTTGGGATTGATCATCACCGGCAAGATCACCATCGCCGCGTTCTCCAGAGTGGATATTCCCGAGAGCGAACGCCGCGATTTCCATCTTTATATTGATGAGTTCCAAAATTTTGCCACCGATACCATCTCCACCATTTTGTCCGAAGCGCGGAAATACAAGCTGTGCCTCACCGTTTCCCATCAATTTATCGGCCAGCTGGAAGACAAGATCCGCGACAGCGTCTTCGGCAATGTGGGAACGATTTCGTCTTTCCGGGTCGGCGCGGAGGATTCGGAGTTTTTGGCCAAGCAATTCGCGCCGGTTTTCAACGCGCAGGACTTGAGCCGTCTTGAAAATTATAACGCTTATGTAAGAATATTGATTAACGGCCAGGTGTCGTTGCCGTTTAACATCAAGACCTATCCGCCGTCTCGTTCCAACCGGTCCCGGTCGGCGGATATCCGCGAATATTATCTGGTCAAGGAAGGCCGTCCGCGCGAGATGGTGGAGCGCGAAATTGAAGCGCGCCGCCGCCAAATGGGCGCGCCCGCCGGGAAGAATGCCGATAATTGATAAAAATTATGCCGGATCAAAAAATACCGTCGCCGGAAATGCCGCCGGTCAAAGAGACGGAAAAATTGGAAAAGGAAGTGAAGTTTGAAAGGGATAATGAGGGATTGGCGGTGATTGAGCCGGGGCGCAAAACCGCCGAAGCTTTGCGCGCGCAGGTGGAAGAATCTTTTCCCGAAGTTTCGGAAAAAGAGCCGGATAAAGAAATCATTGAGAAGGACATTGAGGAAAGGATAGAGATCATTGTCAATAATTTTGTGAAATCAGCCGTAGCGGCCGAATTTGACGAGGAAAAAGTCAATCAAATTATGGATAGGGCGAAGATGTATATTGCCAAAGGCTATCCCCAAATCGCCGACGAGGTTCACGATCGCATTTTGGAGGCGAAAAACAGGGGGATGCATTGATTTTTAATTTTTAGCATAAGCGTTGCGGGGTGAGCCTCTGCAACGCTTTTTGTAAGCACTCGCTGGGTTCAAAATTCGGATTCTCTGGGAAAGGTCTAACCCTCGCGTGGACGCGAGGGTTAGACCTTTAAAATCCAAATACCCGGTGAGCAGTTACGTCTTTGTTGTGTCATTTTTTGTTGTGTTCAAAACGGAAAAAATGGGGTAGAATGGAGCAATACATTTAAGTGCGTGCGCGATAAACATAGAATCATATGAAATTCAATAAAAAGTTTTGGATAATTGCGATTGCGGCCGCGGCCGCCGGGCTTTTGCTGTGGAGCATATTCAAACCCAAGGAGGCGGCCTACAAGACCGAGTCGGCCGTCATCGGATCAATCACGCAGGAGGTGACCGAAACGGGGAGCGTGAGAAAGGGAGAGGCGATCAATCTGAATTTCAAGAACAGCGGCATCATTGAGAAAATCAGCGTGTCTCGGGGGGAAGAGGTGTCCGCGGGACAAGTGCTGGCGGAACTGGACAATCGCCAGGCGCAAATTCAAATGACACAGGCGAAAGCGAGTTACGAAGCGACGCTTTTCCAATTGGAAAAATTGAAACGGGGCGCCGGCGGCGAAGATGTTGCCATTATTGAAAGCCAAGTTCTTGCCGCCCGCGGCGCGCTGGACGCCGCCCGCCGGGCGCAGGAAGACGCGCGTGCGGTTGCCGATCAGGGGTTGAGCGCCGTTTATAAAACGGCGGCCGATTCGCTGGCATCGGCTTATATTCGGGCCTATAACGCCTACAATTTTTCCGATCTTCTCCAGCGCGAATATTTTTCGCCGCGCGATGAAGATTCCATTGCGGTTTGGGAGATGTTGCAAAAAATGAAACTGGCGGTTGACAAGATTAAAATTTATTCGCAAACCGCGCAAGCGGACGGCAAAGACGCCGGTTTGGACGCGGATTTTGCTGCGGCCAAGACCGAATTGGCCGCGGTTGAGGCGCGTTTGCGCGAAATTCGCGTGATGTGCGAAAAGATTCCCTGGCGCGATGCCGTAAGTCTGACCCATAAGGAGAATTTGGATTTGCACATTGGCTATGTTTCGGCCGCGCGCGTGGCGTTCCATTCCGCGATGGAAGGCGTGGCGTCGCAAAAGGCCGCCGGTGATCTGGCGGTGAATTCCGCGGCGGCCGCGTTGGAAAGCGCGCAGGCGGCGGAAAAGACCGCCGGCGAGCAATACGCAAAAGTTTTGGCGCCGCCGCGCACGGAAGATGTGGGAATGCTGGAGGCCCAGGCCGCGCAGGCGCAGGCGCAGATCGCTTTACTGCAACTGCAAATTGACGACGGCAAGCTGGTCGCGCCGGCGGACGGCCAGATCGCGGAGATCAACGGACGCGCCGGAGAAATGGTATCGCCGTTGGCTGCCAGCCCGTTGATGGTGCTTTTTCCCGCCGATCCTTATCAGATCGTCATTGACATATATGAAGAGGATGCGGTCAAGATCAATATCGGCGATTTATGCAAAATTTCCGTGGCCGCGCTGGGCGACCAAATTTTTTCCGGGCGCGTGGCGTTCATTTCTCCGGCGGCCAAAATTGTGAATGGGGTGGTCTATTATGAAACCAAAATCGCTTTTGACCAATCTCCCGAAGGATTGATGCCGGAAATGACCGCAGATGTGGAGATCATCACCGCTCAAAAGGAAAACGCTTTGCTGGTTTCCGAGGCTACGTTGCGCAAGCGGGAGGATGGCTGGAAAGTGGAAATCGTCAAGGATGGCGCATCGCGGGAGGTCGGCGTTCAGATCGGCATCCGCGCCAAAGGCATCGCCGAAATCATCTCGGGCATCGCCGAAGGCGACTCGGTGATCATCCCATAGCGGTGGTTGACGGGAGAAATAACCCTGCCAAATTTAACAAATTGTTCAAAATAACCCGGCTATTTTTTCATTATGTCAACACTGATCAAATTGGAAGAGGTTTGGAAAATTTATCATCTGGGAAAAACCGAAGTGAACTCTCTGCGGGGGGTGAATCTGGAGATTGAATCCGGCGGTTTTGTCACGATTATGGGGCCGTCGGGGTCGGGTAAATCCACATTATTGAATATGATCGGGCTTTTGGACATTCCCACCAAAGGAAGACTGCTGTTAAAGAATCACGATGTGGCCAGAATGAATGAAAGCGAGCTGGCGCTCCTGCGCGGCAAAACCATCGGTTTCGTGTTCCAGGAATTTAATCTTTTGAGCCACTTGCGCGCCTGGGAGAATGTGGAATTGCCGATGATCTTTCAAGGTATCGCCCGGCAAACCCGCCGGCGCCGCGCCGAAGAACTGCTGGAAATGGTCGGGTTGGGAAATCGCGCGCATCACCAGTTGGCCGAACTCTCCGGCGGCGAGCGGCAGAGAGTGGCGATTGCCCGCGCGTTCGTTAACGATCCCGAATTGGTGATCGCCGACGAACCGACCGGCAATTTGGATTCAACCAGCGGCAAAAAAATAATGGAGATTCTGTGCGAATTCCATGAAAAGCGCGGCGGCACCCTGCTGATCGTGACCCATGATTTTGCGATTGGCGGCTACGGCCACACACAAGTTTTTCTCAAAGATGGCCAAATTGTTTCCAGAAGCGAAGCCTTCGGCAACAAATAAGGCGCAAAATTGGAAATTTGTCAATTATTCAACACCCTTAAATCATGAGCAATAATTTTTCGGAGTATTTCAAAATTGCGGCCAGGAATCTAAAAATGCGGTCATTGAGAAGCTGGCTCACGGTTTTGGGCATTATCATCGGCGTGTTTTTGATCATCAGCTTGTTGTCGCTTTCCGAGGGCATTAAAGACACCATCAACCGCCAAATGATGTCTTTGGGCGGCAATATGATCTTTGTGATGCCCGGGGACGACAGCAATCCGCTGGCGGGGATGATGTTTGGCGGCGATAAATTGGAAGCCCGGGATTTGGACGCGATCCGGCGCACCGAGGGCGTCAAAACCGTGCTGGGGGCTTCCTATCAGTCAATCAATGTCCGTTACAACACCGAAAACAAGGCATTGACGGTGGAGGGGTTTCCGCTGGTTGAAGGCGCCGACGTTTTGCGGAAGTTCCAGGGATGGAGCTTGTCTTCCGGACGATGGCCGTCGGCCAGTCGGCGCGAGGTGGTGGTGGGGATGCAATTCGGCCGCGATATTTTCAACGCGCCGGTCCAGCCCGGCGATCAATTGATTATCAAAGGGAAAAAATATACGGTTGCCGGCATTCTGAATTCTTTGGGGGCAAAGGATGACGACAGCGCGATCTTTATGGACATCGCCGAATTTCAGGATCTCACCGGCCAACAGCGGGGCACGGCGCAAATCGCGATGGTGCAAATTGACGAAACCATGGATCCGAATTTGATCGCGGAAAAGATCAAAGACAGCCTGCGCCGCGTCCAGCGGCGTGCCTACGGGTCCGACGATCTTCATTTTGCGGTGATCACCGCCGAAAAAGTCAACGATATCGTCGGCGGCGTGATGGCGGTGATCCAGTTCGCGATTTTGGCGTTTGCCGGTATCGCCATTCTGGTCGGCGGCATCGGCATCACCAACACAATGTACACTTCGGTGCGCGAACGGACGCGCGAGATCGGCATTATGAAAGCCATTGGCGCCACCAATGGCGCGATAATGTCAATCTTTCTGTTTGAGGCCAGCATCATCGGTTTTGGCGGCGGCATCGGCGGCACGGTTTTGGGGCTGGGGCTGGCGGCGATAATACAAGCCTACGGGCAGGTGCATCCGTTGTTCTATTTCACCGCCTCGTTTTCGCCGTGGATCGTCATTTTCGGCCTGGGATTTTCGTTTTTTGTGGGTTGTCTTTCGGGGATTTTGCCGGCGCGCCAGGCGGCCAAGCTTCGCCCCATTGAAGCGCTGAGGAAATACGAATGATAAAAATTAAAATCTTAAAATGAAAAAGTAAGTTTTTGAATATTTGCGCGACTATTTATTGGATTCTCTGGGAAAGATTAACCCTTGCGTCCTCGCGATGGTTAAACCTTAAAATGCAAATCCCCGGTGAGCGGTTATCTCTTTGCGCTTGCGCTGGCGGATTTTTTTTCGTAAAATGGTATTGTTTGGTTTTTAAATTTTAAAAAAATAATGGCGGTGCCGCTTCCCGAAAAAAAGAAAAAAAGAAAGGCGCACAAAGAACCGGTAAGTTCCCGGCTGGCAGTTTTGATTCTGGCTTTTTTTTCTTTCGGACTTGTCTGTTATTTGGCGGCAAGCTATCGCCAGCCTTCAATTCCCCTGCAGGTCATCGGCGGCGTTCCGGGAGCGTCCATTACCGCGGAGGGGGAGGGTGCCGGCGAAATGAAGTCGGGCGGATTGGAAAAATTTTCATCGCAAGACGATTTCAAAAGTTATCTTGATTCCGGCCGCCGTGCCGCCGCCGCGGGACCGTTTGAAAGCGAGAAGGCGGCGTTGGCCGCCAAGGATGAGGAATCTGCCAAGGCCAAGCCGGCCGGCAAAGTTTTTGCGCCGGCGGTTTCGGAAATCGCGTCCGCCGCCGCGGAAAAATTTTTCTCACTGGGCGAAGCGTCCGCAAAAAGCGCCGGCGACATCATCCGGCTGGACGAAGGGAAACTTTATTTTTCACCGAATAATCAATTCTATTGGCCGGAATCCGCCGCCGCTTCGCGCCCGGCGGGCGAAACCAAAATTTTTGAAACGCGCCAAAACGGCGGAATGAAACAAATCGGCGTGATTCCGCAAGACGGAAATTTTCTGGTTTTGGACGGATCACTGGCGGTGTTTTTGAACAATTCATTGGCAGTTTACGATCTTTCTTTTGCGGATTCTCCGCTGGAAATTTGGCAGGGGCGGTTAAACGGAGGCAGCCGGATTATCGCCTCCGAATTTGCCGCCGGCAAGCTCTATTTGGCGGTGGAGACCGAGATTGATCCGGCCAATCCCTGTCCGATCAAGCCCTTGGTGATCGGCGAAACCCCGGTGTCAGTGGAATGCGCGTCAATTCACCGCCCGGCCGCACCGCTGGCCGCGGATTCGGTCTTCACGATCTTTGAGATGAACCCGCGATCGGGGACGGTGGTGCGCGATTTTTCCGTGGTTGCGCCCAAAGACGGTTTTTCAATGATCTTGGAAAGCGGCACGGCGTGGATCGCGTGGAACGAAGAACAGGATCACATTGATTTTTTTGCGGATTTTTTGAATACCAAGTGCCGGGGGCTTTTGCCCAATTACATCGCGGAAAAAACACGGTCAACGGCGGATTGTGAAATTTCGCGGGCGGGAAAAGAGTTTGAAACGCGCCGCTTGCTGGCCGGCTGGTTTGATTCTTTGGCGCAAGACGAGAAAGAACGGATTGCGGGCGAGGTTTCTTTGCGTCTGGCAGACTATCTGCGGGATCAAACCAAATATTTTGAGCGCACGGGAATTGCCAAGATCAATTTGGAAACTTTCGCGCCGGAAGCGCAAACCGCGGTTGCGGGGCGCTTGCCGGAGGGCGGGTTCGTTCCCGCCGCCGGAGAGTTGCGCGCGGTAACGGTTTCGGGATTCGGCGCGGCGCAAAAAATGGAATGGCTGGTTTCCGGAAACATTGCCGGCCAAGAAAACGAAAGAGCGCAAAACAACATTTATTTGCTGGATAAAAATTTGAAAACGGTTGCCGAAGCGAGAAATTTGGACATTCCCGCAGGAATCTGTGCCCTTCGTTTTTCCGGCAATGCCGCCTACGCGCGAGTCTGCCGCGCCGGCGAGCCGCTCTATGCGCTGAGCTTTAATCCGCAGGCCGCGGGATTGGCGGGGAAATTCTCTTTGCCCGCCGAAGATGCCTATTTTTATCCGTTAAACGAAATTTCGGCCATCGCCGTCTATCCGAATGCCCGCAAGATCAAGGTGGCGCTGTTTGATTCTTCCCTGCCCGGACGGATTGAAAAAATTCATGAATACGCACTCAACGATTATTGGGCGGATTTTGAAGCCAATATCGCCGCGTTTGCCCATGATCCCGAAAACAAGCGGCTCTTCTTGCCCGGCGCCCGCGGCGGAAACATTCTGTCATACGCCGGCGGCGAGATCGCGCTGGCGGAAAGCGCCGGCGAAATCGCGCCCGCCCGCGCGTTCTTTGAAAATGGCGATCTTTACATCGCCGGGGATGCGGGGATTGAAGTTTTCGGCGGCACGGACTTTGAAAAAATAAATTCGGTTGAATTTTGATATAATGGAAATTTTGGAAATTTTAAAACAAATTCCGGCGGCATTCTATCTTTCATCGGCGCTCCTGCCCGCCGCGGTTTGGGGATTTTTTGCGGTTTCCAAGCCCAAAAAAACGATTTCGGCCCAAAGTGCCGATCCGGCCGAACAGTTGAAAGCCAAGAAAGTCAATCTCAAAAAAGAGATTCGGTCGGGATTGCTTTTGGGAACGGCGATTGCCGCGGGGCTGGGATTGTTCATTTCGTTGGGCATCGTCATCGGCGATTACAAGAACGACCGGGGAATATTTGCCGCGGTATTGCCGCCGCTTTCTCTGCCGCCCGCGCCGGAGGCGATTTTACCGCCCGCGCCGGAGGCGGAATGACGGGGCGGCAAAGTCAATTAAATCAAACCTTTGGTGGAGTAGCGGTATTTGATATCGCTAAAATTTAGCGATATCAAATACCGCTACGATATACCGCTACGATTACCGCTAAAAAAATTAAAAATCAATCTATGAAAATCGAGAGAGAGTCAATAGACAAAGAAACTTTTTTCACGGAATACAAAGGAGTGTTTGTCGCCATCGCCGCCGCGGCGGTTTTGGGGTTGATCTTTTTGGTCAACTTCCTTTTTTCTTCAAGAAAAATTTCCCTGCCGCCCGGTGAGCTTTCTTTGACTGCCGGCCAATCCTATGAAATTGAATGGTCGTCTTCAAACGTTGATCGCGTGGGAATCGTGCTGTTTGGCGGAGAACAGCCGCAATGGATTGCTTATAATTATCCGGCGGGCGCGCAAAAATTTGTCTGGCAATCCGATCCCTACCAGCCCGCCGGCACCCAATATCGGTTCGCGGTGTTTGAATATCCGTGGAAGAAAGGCAATGCCATCGCCTACAGTCCGGCGATGGTCACAATTTTGGGGCAAAAATATATTTCCTGCGACAGTTATTCGGTGGAGCAAAACTGGCCGTATTTGCCGTCAAAGCACGCCGGGCTTTTGCGGGCGTTTATCACGCAAAGCACCTATTCGGGCGATTTGGGCGGGTTGTCGGGCGCGGATGAAAAATGCAATCAAGAGGCGCAAAAAGCGGGCTATGAAGGGAATTACATCGCGCTTTTGGGGGCCGACGATGTCTCCGCGCGGGAGCGGGTGCAAAAAGACGGAATTTTTGCGGAAGCCGGCGCGGTCGGACAGGCGGCGGCGGGGGAGGCTTGCCATCGCTATTTGGCGCAAAACATCCAAAAATTGCTGGAGAAGGCCAATCTTTCCCGCGAGGCGGCGCAAATCCAGTTTTCCGGTTCGTTTGGCCAGAGTTTTGGCAATTTATGGCTGGGGAGAATGGCGCCGGCGATTGAAAAAAAATGCCTGTCGCTGGGGGTTGACCGCGAAGGGGAAATGATGTTTTCCAACAGCTACACTTGCCAGGACTGGACGGTGGGCAAACGCGCGATCTCGGGCGTGGCCGACGCCAATCTTACGCGATGTTATGATCTGCAAGGCAAAAATCTGGTGGCAAAATATTACGGCGCGGCGGCAATCGCTTTGGGAGAACAGGGCGGCTATGCCCTCGGCGCCGCTTCTTGCGACACCAAACGCCGCCTGCTGTGCGTGGAGCAATAAAATTTAAAATTTAAGTTTTTACTTTTTCATTCTCAGTTTTTAATTTGTAAATGTTGACAATTTCTCAAACTTTGATATATTTGAAGCATTCCGCAGACAGCGGGCCGATCAATGATAAATGATCAATGATCAATAAGCCCCGCCGAGGAAAATCAATTGTTGATTTTTCGTTTAAAGTCGAGTCTGCGCAAGCGGATTTTTTGTTTACAAAAAAGATGCCGATTACAAAACAAAAAAAGCAAGAGATCATCAAGGAATTGGCCGACAAATTGGATCGCCAGAAGGCGGCGGTGTTTGCCGATTTTTCCGGCTTGAAAGTCAAGGATTTGACGGATCTCAAAAACAAATTGCGCCAAAAAGGCGCGGAATTCAAGGTCGCCAAAAAAACCTTGATGAATTTGGCGTTGAAACAAAAAGGCATTGATGCCGATACCAAAGCGATGGCGGGGGAAATCGCCATGGCGATGGGTTATGATGACGAAGTGTCGGCGGCAAAAGAATTGCAGGAATTTTCCAAAACCAACCCAAATCTCAAAATTTTGGGAGGTTTGCTGGAAAACAAATTGATTGATGCGGCGCAAGTGTTATCGCTGGCGCAACTGCCGTCCAAATTGGAACTGCTGGCGCAATTGACCGGCAGTCTGGCCGCGCCGTCAAGGAATTTTGTCGGCGTTCTGCAAGGCAATCTGCGCGGCCTGGTGCAGGCGTTGTCGCAAATTCAAAAGTCAAAAGCATAAAATTAAAAATCAATTTAAAATTTTAAATTTGAAATTTTTAAACAATTTTTAATTATTGAATTTTAAAATTTTAAAATTGTTTGGAAATTAAAAATTAAAAACTAAAAATTTTATGGACGAAAAAAAAGAAGTCCAGGTGCCCGCGAAATTTGCGGACTTGGTGAAAAAAATTGAAGAAATGTCGGTGCTGGATCTGGCCGAATTGGTCAAAATCCTGGAAGAAAAATTCGGCGTGAGCGCCGCGGCTCCGATGATGATGGCGGCGCCTGCGGCCGGCGGTGCGAATGGTGCGCCCGCGGCCGAAGAGCAGTCTTCGTTCACGGTCGTTTTGGCCGCTCCCGGCGACAAGAAGATTGAAGTGATCAAAGCGGTGAAGGAAATCACCCAAAAGGGATTGAAGGAGGCCAAAGATTTGGTGGACGCCTCCGCGTCCGCGCCGCAAGTGATCAAGGAAGCGGTGGAAAAGAAGGAAGCCGACGAATTGAAGGCCAAATTGGAAGCGGCGGGCGCGAAAGTGGAATTAAAGTAGGACACAAGATAGGACACTATCGCAAAAAAGGGCATTTTTGCCCTTTTTTGTTTCGCGCACCGGTAACCACTCACTGGGGTAGCGCATTTTTGCATTTTAAGGGTCTATCCCCCGTGCTTGTCCCGAGGTAATCCGAGGGATAATCGCGGGGGTTAGACCCTGGCAAAGAATTGCAAGCGCAAAATTAAAAGGGTCTAACCCTCGCGGTAACGAGGGATAGACCCTTTTAATTTTAGACCCAGTGAGTGGTTACGCGCGCCGGTCTTGACAAATTATATTAAATATGATACTAGCAAAGCGTTGGAAAGGAGGTTACAAGAGTGAAAAAGTTTGTATTCATACTGATGCTCGTAGCATTAGTATCGGCATGCTCCGCAGGGTGCGGAGGATGCGGGTGTCCCGAGCCGAACTGCCCGGATTGCCCGGAACCTGAGCCCTGCGAGGATTGCCCAGATTGTCCGGAACCTGAGCCCTGCGAGCCTGAGGTAATAGAGAGGATCGTAGAGGTTCCCGGACCGGAGAGGATCGTGGAAAAGATCGTTGAGGTCCCCGGACCGGAGAGGATCGTGGAAAAGACCGTAGAGGTCCAGGTCCCCGGACCGGAGAGGATCGTGGAGAAGATCGTTGAGGTCTCCGGACCGGAGAGGATCGTGGAGATCCCAGTAGCGAAGTGTGCCAACATCACGCTTCGCATCAATGAGGCAAACGAGACCCTCCACGAGCTTCACGGAGCCGTGGATGGTCTCTGCGATTGGGATATTCACCTGTGGGTGAATATCTCCAGATGGACAATTATAGATTCCTCCGGACAGGTCGTGATGGTCTATCCGCCCGGGACTTTTGTCCGAATGGGGGATTTCCCGGTCTTTGAGTGGGAGGTTTATCCCATTCCCGGTGTCCTTGAACTAAGGAAGGACACCGGGGAGGTAGTAGATAGATTCCACTACCTCCCTAGGGAGGGGTGGACAAATCAGAGGATTCCTGATTTGGCCGATCAGATCCTTCGAAAGAAGGAGACATTCGGCAGATCAAATCGCTAGTGTGCCTTATGACTGTTGCAGGCTCCGCCTCGCAACAGCCTTTCTTTAATTTGCCTAGGTTTCACTTATCCAATTCGTCGGCGATTTGACAAAGATAATTCAGCATGTTTCAGTGATATTGGTGATGTTATGATAATTACCATAAAAGGGTCTTCAGTGATTATATATGAAAGAGTGAGCGGAAAGGATGTTGATTATATCAACACGGATCGTATGATGATTGAAATTTTTTCTGACGGAGAAATAATATGCACAAGTTCTTTTATTCCAACTAAACTTCGGCCGAATAAGACTATGTTCGGTTTTTCCTCTTACGATAGAAAAAAAGAGGCCATCCTTTCGATGAAAATGGAATTGGGTAAGAAGAAAAAGATTGATATTATTGCGCTAACGATTGTTGCGGATAGTGATAGCATTATAATCTCGCAATGATCAGTTAGCGTCTTTTTTTATACTTTCGCCGGAATAATGGAAACCCTTTTTCAAATACACAGTAACCACTCACTGGGGGTTTGTATTTTAAAGGTTTAACCCTCGCGAGAACGCGAGGGTTAAACCTTTCCCAGAAATTAAAAATTAAAGGGGACTAACCCTCACGGTAACGAGGGATAGACCCTTTTAATTTTAGACCCAGTGAGCGGTTGCCATACACGCGTTTGCGGTGGGATTTTGTTTGGGTTATACTTGAATCATATTCAAATCGTGTTCAAGCCGCGTTTAATTCAAAAAAATGCCGGAGACATCAAATCAAAACAACAATCAAATCGATTCGCGCGAGTTGGTGAAAATTTTTAACGACCGGTTTGATAAAATGGAGCAGAATTATCAGGAGATGAAAAAAGATTCTGATGCCCAGTTTACCAAGATTGACACCCGGTTTGATAAGATGGATGCCCGGTTTGATAAGATGGATGACCGGTTTGCCAAGATTGACACCCGGTTTGCCAAGATTGACACCCGGTTTGATAAGATGGATGCCCGGTTTGCCAAGATTGACACCCGGTTTGATAAGATGGATGCCCAGTTTACCAAGATTGACACCCGGTTTGATAAGATGGATGCCCGGTTTACCAAGATTGACACCCGGTTTGCCAAGATTGACGGCCGGTTTGATAAAGTTGATCAAACCTATTGCGAACTGGTAGAGTTTTTGAGCGGGCAATTTGACAAGATGAATGCCAAGATTGACACCAAAGCCGACAAAGCCGATACCGCGACCAAAGAAGATATCAACCTTGCGCTAAATCGCATGGCGATGATAAATGCCAAGACCGATGACTATCGCGCGGAGCAGATCAATATGCAAAGGCAGGTGGACAAGCACGAAAAATGGCATTTCCAAGTGGCCGAAAAAGCCGGCGTCAAGCTTTCATCGGATTGATTCGCGCGGTTTTCAAAAAGGGTCGGACCCTTTTTGAAAGGCGGGGGAATGATGGGACAATAAAAATTGATTTTGGCAACATTGACAGGGTTTTTGGATTTGTTAGGATGACATAATCCCGATGAGGAAAGGGAATAATTTTGCTATCCGCGGGAGACGGACAAGCAACGATGATGTTCGCGAATTCTGCGCTTGCGAGAGAAAATTATCGGAAAAACGAAACACCAATGTGGTTTTTGCACGCAAAAACCTCGCCGGTGTTTCGTTTTTTTGTCGGCTTGACAATTATCGCATTTGTATTTTTTACCATCGTGCCAATGTCTCTGCTGGCGCAGGAAGCCGCCACCACCACGGAAGAAATTATCAATGATCAACCGGAAGATGAGTTGAATGATCAATTATCACCTATCAATGATGATTCTTCGGATGCCGCCACCACCACCGAAGAAATTATCAATGATCAATCGGAAGATGAGTTGAATGATCAATTATCAATTATCAATGATGATTCCTCGGCCACGACCACCACGGAAGAAATTGTTAATGATCAACCAGAAGATGAATTGAACGATCAATTATCACCTATCAATGATGATTCCTCGGATGCCGCCACAACCACGGAAGAAATTATCAATGATCAATCGGAAGATGAGTTGAACGATCAATTATCAATTATCAATGATGATTCCTCGGCCATTACCACCACGGAAGAAATTATCAATGATCAATCGGAAGATGAATTGAATGATCAATTATCAATTATCAATGATCAATCGGAAGATGAGTTGAATGATCAATTATCAATTATCAATGATGATTCCTCGGCCACTACCACGGAAGAAATTATCAATGATCAATCGGAAGATGAGTTGAACGATCAATTATCAATTATCAATGATGATTCCTCGGCCACTACCACTACGGAGGAAATTGTTAATGATCAATTATCAATTATCAATGATGATTCCTCGGCCACGACCACGGATTCGTTGATTGAGATTGAGTTTACCAATGTCTACTATGGGCAGGTTGGCGAGGATCAGGAAACGATCGCGCCGCAAATTACCTCGGCCATTATCCGCAATATCGGCCGGGTGCCGGCGGCGGTGATGATTTGGCAGGACGATATGGGGCTGGGACGCGGGCAGGACGGCCGGTGGAACATCCAGTACGGCGCGCGCGCGGCGGGCGGCGAGTGGATTTTCTATGATCCTTTTGAAATGGTGCTTTTGCCCGAAGTGTTGCCGGCCGGCGAATCGGCGGCAATGGAATTTTCCGTCAGGGTGCTGAATTTTCCTCGCCACGCCGTAGCTTCCGGCGAAGGCGGGCCCGAAATTGCCGCCGGACAAACCGACTACACCGGAATAATGACGATCAACGGCGTGGCCGCGCCCCAAGGCGATCAAAGCCTGCCTCTTTTGAACAGCGTGTTATCCGATGATGATTCCGGCTTCAAGGCGAAAACCGAAGAAATTGCCATTCCCGCGGAATAGATTTAAGAATCTGCGTCTGTATTTGCATTCCGCATTTTAGGGGTCGTTCTCCTGTGCAGCGAAGCGGAATGAGGGTGCGGCCCCTTCAAAACTTGCATTTCTTATTTTGCGTTTTGGACAATAGAGTCCGGATGATTTTCAAAATTTGAGCGAGGACATCTTCAAATTTTGGAAATCACCCGCACTTTATAAAAAAGTAGGCGAAACGGATTGTCGAAATCACGCCGCCGAAATTCAATAGAGGAGCCGCGAACCCGCATTTGCAATTTGCAATTTGCATTTTGGGGTCTAACCCTTGTGTACTCGCAAGGGTTAGACCCCTCCAAAAGCATTCTGCATTTGTATTCCGGGTTCGCGGGAAGCCGGTCGACCGGGACTTATCCGAAATTCCGTGTCCGATATTGCGAAAGGGTTCTTGTTGAGGTGATCCTCAACAAACCTGTCGAGGATTGCTGGAATCAAGCGCCAAGACTCAATATCGGGAACAGGAAGAGTAGGATATTTACAAGTTAGGATTCTTTCAAAATCCAAAGAATTAACAAATCCCTGCCAAATTAAACATTCAAAATCCTGCGATTCAGTGGAGGTTTGACCTCCACTAAGCGAAGGCTGGAGCATTGCGGAAAAATAGGTTCAGTGGAGGTTTGACCTCCACTAAGCGAAGGCTGGAGCATTGCGGAAAAATAGGAGATTGAATTTTGATTGTTGGCGGGGGAAGCAAAAAACAAAATATGAAGACATTAAAAAAATTTGTCGCCTTGATGACCTTGGCGGCATTGGTCGCCGGCCCGGCGCAAGCCCTGGCCCAAACCAATCCTGCAGATTATGATTTGCCGATTACCACAGAACTTTCTGTGATTAATGATACTACCGGCAATCAAAATCCTATTGTTAAAGCAAAGTGGGAAGAAGAAATGGGTGTTGCTAACCGTGAAAGCGGTGACCCGACTCACCTTACTTCTGGTTCACAATTCAACCCGCCCTTGGTAGATGGCGCAAAAAAAGAGATTACTGTTTGTACGGTTGTTACTGATCCTCAAGGATTGGGAACAATCGCTACGGTGAAGGCGCAAGTTGAGGGTCCGGAATGTGCTGGCAAGAATCCCGATTGGCTTTATGAATTGACCAGAACATATAATCCTGATACGCAAGCAGGTGCGGCAAAAACTAGATTTACTGGTGCTTACGATAAAGGATTGGTGGCATTTTCTGATCCGACGACCTACACCTACGATGAGATTATGAACGAATTGCACAATGGCCACGCGGCAATTTATTGTGGACCGTTCAATATTGATTACGAAGATCCGTCTGGAAATTACAAAGTTACCATTAAAGCTCAAGACACTTTGAATGGTACGACTTTGTTTAGCAACTACTTTTTGTATGTGCCGATGGCTGGTGTTGTCACGGATTTTACTACAGTCGATTATGGCACTGTTCAATTGATGAATCAGGCTATGGCTCCTGCTGGTGATTATGACTTGCTCACAACTGCAGCGCCGACTGTTAAAAATATCGGCAATACGAGAATGAGATTGTCTATCAGCCAGGATCAAATGGGTTTGCCGTTGGCGACTGACATTGTATATGCCGCGCGCGTGGGTGACACAACTCATACTAAAGTTACCTATGGCCCCAATACTACAACGGATTTACTTACCGTGTTTGGGATGTCCGAAAAACAGAAAATGGATTTCTGGGTAACCGTGAGGCAAACGGGCGATGGCACTGATTATACTGGTGCTATGACCTTGACTGCAAATCCGGTTGATTTTGAGGAAACCACATGCACAGGGTATGGAGAAGATTTCTGGGGCCAATAATCTGTGGTTGTTATTAGCAAAAAGTCAAGCGCCCCTGGGGCGCTTGACTTTTTCGTTTAATAAGGTATTTAATATGTAATTTAACCCCTCATTTAATCATGCCTAAAATTATTGAAAAATCCCTTTTGGTGATTACTGCTTCTATCACACTTGGGTTTCCCTTTCTGGCTCTTGGCCTAGGCCAGTCAGTTCAGCCGATTATTATTGAAAATGCGCAACGAGGCGAAAATTACGAAACAACTGTTTCTGTTTTTAATACAGAGAATAAATCCATAGATGTATATTTGAAAACTTCCGGGCAAATTGAAGGCTGGGCATCTTTTTTTGATATTGACGATACGGAAAAAAAAGAACCAATAGAGTCTTTAAGTGTTGGCCCTCAGTCATATGGCTATGCTTCGGTAATTTTTAAAATCCCTGATTTTATCGCAAACGGTGGATATAAGGGCAGTGTTGTTGCGGGAACCAAACCAAGCGAAACTTCTAATAAAAACACTGCGCAAATCGGTTTTGAAGTTCCCAGGGAGGTCACGATTAAGGTTGGAGGCGAACAAACCCTTGTTTATGAGGCGGATGTTCTTGCGGGCAATATTTTCTTAAATAAAAGAGAAGCATTTAATTTTACTGTTGTTTACCATAACAAGGGAAATGTCAATATCAAACCGATTGTGAAGTTTAAAGCCCTTGATAAGGGAAATGAAATTACTAATGTAATTTTTCCTTATCCTGATGATAGTGTGGCTATAGCCCCCATGAGTTCAAGGAGGATGAATTATAATTGGACTCCTCCAGCATCAGAAAAGAAAGGTGCTTTGTATGAAGTTTTGATTACTCCTGCTGTTGGCGATAAAGAAATGGACACAGAAACATTTACGCTTAATGTTGGTGATAATCCTCAAACAAATATTATATTAGCAAATATATCTTCCGTCATTAAGAGGGGGGGTATTTTATACATTGTGGTTGGGGGCGGGATATTGGCATTGCTTGTATTGGCAATAGTAGTAAAAAAAATTAAAAATAAGAAAAACCAAGTTATAGAATCTTCTAACACATAATTTTAAAAATTATGACAAAAAAAATCGGAGCGCACAAGCGTAAGGCCACGGTCAAGCAGGGGGGAGCGGTTTTTGCTTTTGCCAAGAAATTTTATGTTTTGGTACTGGCCTTTGCAGTAATTTTACCGCAAATACTGATATCTTTTACGGCATATGCCGAAACCGCGTCGGTTGCCAATCCGATTTTGCCGCAGAATTGCGGTTTGGACTTGGCCCTGGTGATTGACCAATCGGGGAGCATTGATGCCGATGAAATTCAGCAGGAAAAAGACGCGTTTGTGGCGTTGATTGATGATTTAACGGGGACTCCCACGGAATTTGCGGTGATAAGTTTCAATACCACGGCGGTGGTGCGGCAAGGATTTACCAATGATGCCGATTTGGCAAAGTCCGCGGTGAATTCTTTGGCCTATGCTTATAATACGAGAACAAACTGGCAGGATGCGCTGATTATGGCCAAAAGTGTTTTGCCCAACGAAGATTGTCGGCATAATTTGATAGTTTTTGCCTCCGATGGCAATCCTACGGTTAATAATGAAAATTTTGGCACGGGCTTGGTGACTGATAATAATGATTTGGAGAACGCGATTATTGCGGCCAATGATGTGAAGCAGGCTTACAACACGCGCATTGTTACCTTGGGGGTTGGCGATGATGTTAATGAAGCGAATTTGCGGAAAATTTCGGGGAATGTGGCGGGCGACCATTATAATGTGGCGGATTTTGAGGAATTGAAGATTGCGTTGCGGGATTTGGCGGCGGGGATGTGCGGGGGGACGATTACGGTGGGGAAGTTTATTGGCAAGGAGGGGAATTGGGTGCCGGCGGGGGCGGGCTGGGAGTTTAATGTGGGGGGCACGATGGCGGCGACGAAGGTGGAAAATGACGGCAAGACGGATCCGGTGTCGCTGGACGCGGGAACCTATAATGTGACGGAAACGCCGCAGGCGGATTACACTTTGGTCAACGGGGTGTGTTCAATTTCCAACAATGGCGGGGCGAGTTTGGGGACGTTTGATTTGGCCAACAACCGGGTCAAGGATATTGATCTGGGCGTTTTGGACATTGTTTCCTGTTCGTTCTACAACGAGGCGAATTGCCAGAAAATTTACGGGGCGGAAACTTGTTTCAAGGAGGGTTGGGCCAAAAAGGATTATTCGTGGAATTTTCCGCAATTTTGCGAGGCGGCGGGGAGCGAGGAATATGAAAAGCATCCGGATTGCGACTGTGAGGAATCTTCAACCAAGGATTGCACCGGGCCGCGGGCTTCAACAACTTCCTACACTTATAATTTCTCCTATTGTCCGGCCAAGGGTGATTTGGTCAATGATGATGACGCGGATTGCGAGTCAACTTGGACTTGCTTGGATTGGGCCAATGCCGAATGCGTTTCCAACGATGAGGGGGGCAAGCGCAAGCAGACGCAATCTTGCACCGATCAATATGGCGGCGCAAAAACCAACGAGCAGATTGTCGGCGATGCAACTTGCGGGTGTTCGCAAACCGAAACCGGCCGGGCTTGTTTTGCCGACGGGATGGCGCGGGTGGAATATTCTCTCGGCGGGCAATCCTATTGTTCGGGAACTTTCACCGCCGAGGAAAGCGATGCGGCTTGCGCTTGCGGTTATTCGCCGTGGCAAAACAGCGGCTGTGCGGGCAATGGCACGATGAATCAAACGCGGACGCAAACCACGCAATTTGATTATTGCACGGCGCTCACGCAAACCGTCGCCGACGCTTCTTGCGCTCTGCCCGATCCGGTTCCGGGTTGCACCGATCCCGACGCTACCAACTACAATTCTTCGGCCACGCAAGACGACGGTTCCTGCACCTACGGCCAAACTTCCGATCCGGTTGACGGGGGCTGGAGCGATTGGGGGGCGTGTTCGGCGGACTGCGGGGGCGGCACGCAAACGCGCACTTGCACCAATCCCGCGCCGGCCAACGGCGGCGCGGATTGCCAGGGTTCTGCCCAACAATCTTGCAACACGCAGGCTTGCGCTTCGGGCGGATCTTCGGGTTCCAGCTCCGGCCAGTATATGCCCGGCTACGGGCCGAACGCGGGCGGGGGGATAACTCCGCAGGTGGCGGGCGCGGCGATTGATTTGGACGAGATTGCGCGCCAGATTGAGGCGATCCGCCAAAAGGTGAACAATCTTGCCGATCAGGTGGCTGGTTTAAACAAGGGGGTTTTGGGCGCCACTTCGGTGGCCACGGGGGTTTGCGGCGTTGCCTTGCCCCAAGGCGGCGACTATGGCGACGAATTTTCAACGGCAATGATCTATGCCAAACTGCGCGCCGAATTCTGCCGCCCCGACTTGATTTTGGTCCCCGCCAAACCCAAAAAATAACCCCCCTAATTATCACTTATCACTTATCACTTATCACTTATCACTTATTGATTATTGATTATCTTCTATCAGTTATCAACGAAACGCCGGAGAAATCCCCCGGCCGGATTTTCCGGCCGGTTTTCGCTAATCCGTCCATTTCCACCCGCCGCCCTTGACAATTTTTTCATTATATGCTTACATTAAGGTAGGCCATCCGAAGCTACATCCCTCCATTTGCTCATTTCTGCCTTTCGGATGGCATATGCGAGGCAAGCAAGAGTCTACCCCCTTCGACTCCCTTTAACTCTTGCCCCTCGCTTCCTACTTTAATCCCAACAGCCTTTCTTGTTTTTTTGGATTGATATTGTCTTGCAAGAAACGGCATTGTCCGGCAATCCGCATCGCTCTGACTGAGGATTGTTTTTTTATAAATCTACCCCCGCATTTCCAAATCCTGACATTTTTTGCGGTCGCAAAATTTGTCAGGAATTGAATATTTCAGTATAATAATTGTCAAGAACGAAAAATTTATGCCCGAGGAAAAAATATTCAACGCAATCAGGCATATTATTGAATCGCTGGAAATTGTCGGCGGATTAATGTTGTTGTCAATGGAGCCGGGCAGAATATCTTCAAGGGCCAGGCAGAAGCGGATAGACGATTTTTTGGAAGAAAAAATGTTCGGCAAAGACAAGCTTGCGGACAATCGCGATGACAACCGAGTAAAAATCCAAAATAAATTTTATTATTTGAAAAAAAGAGGGCTGGTTAATGTTGAATATCGCGGCAATCAAATTTATATTTCGCTCACCGATGAGGGGAAGAAGCGGGCCGGGAAATACAAAATTGATGATTTGAAAATTAAAACTGCGGAAAATTGGGACAAAAAATGGCGGGTGCTGATATTTGACGTTGAGGAAAATTATAGAATTAAAAGAGAGGCGTTGCGCGGCAAAATCAAGGAGCTGGGACTTTATCAATTACAAAAGAGCGTTTGGGTTTGCCCCTATGAGTTTAAAAAAGAAATGAGTATTTTGCGCGATTTTTTCGGTCTTGAAAAGGGGGATATGAAAGTGATTACCGCCGTAGAAATTGAAGATGACCAGCCGGTTCGCGATTTTTTCGGTCTGAAATAATTGGTTTCGGCAGTTGTGCCGTTTTTTTGTTTGGTTTGGTAAATGATTTGCTTTCCGGCGGCGGCCGGTCTGCTTGATTTTATATCACAACACTTTTTGAATTCCTGACAAATTTTGCGACCGCAAAAAATGTCAGGAATTCAAAGTTTAAAATTCATATTGACCGGCGGGAGATTTTTATGTAGGATGGGACTAATCAATTAAGAAGCAATATGTCCTACAAAGACTATATAATTTTTGCGCTGGCGGTGTTGGCATTAATCTTGCTGATTTTGATGTCGCCCGCCGGAAAAGATTTTTGGCAATCCTTGCCCAAATTCAGCGATCTGGCGACGTCGCCGGCCACGCGGGAGTTGGCAGAGAGAAAGCCGCCGGAAAATTCCGTACCGGCGGCGGATTCCACACCGGAAATTACTGCAAAAATACCGGCAAACGAAGAATATCAAGAGCCGGCATTTGAGGAAAATATTAGTGAAACAAAGGTGGCGATCGTGCCGGTGCAACCGTCCACCGCACCGGACGCGCCGATGGCCGATATAATTATGATTCCGGAAATCAATATTACCGCTCCGCTGGTGACGGCGCCGCCGGGGACGGACGCGGCCAAACTGAAAAAAATGCTGGACAGCGGCGCGGTGGTTTATCCCGATTCGGCGCAGTTCGGCGCGGTGGGACAAACGATCGTGCTGGGACACAGCGCACCGCCCGGCTGGCCCGAAATCAAGCATGACACAATATTTTCGCGCATTGCGGAATTGAGTTTTGGTTCAAAAATCGTGGCGGTCTATAATGACAAAACTTACACATATTCGGCGGTGGAAAACCGGATCATTGAAAAAGGCGGCGATATTCCCAAGCTGGCGGGTGCCGACAACGTGCTGGTGTTGGTGACCTGCTGGCCGCCCGGCCGCGATCTCAAACGGATGGTGGTGCAAGCGGACCTGGTGTCGGTGGAATAATTCGTGGCTGTTGGTTTTTGCAAGTTTGATTTTTGTGTTATAAATAATGCATAAATATCAGAAAAAAAATATGCAAAATAAAATTATCGCGGCGGGATTGGGACTTGTGATCGTGATTGCGGCGGGTTGGTATGTTTTAAGCCAGAGAGGCGCCGCGCCGGCAGGCAATGAAAATGAGCAAAAACAAGGGCAGGAAGCGGCCAAATCCGCGGAAAGCGCAAACGGCGATAATTTTGCCGGCACTCTGGGCGATCTGATGGCCCGAAAAACACCCGTTAAATGCGAAGCGGGGCTTGATATTGAGGGCAAACCTCAAAAACAAACGATGTATTTTGCGGGCGATAAATTTCGTGTTGAGATGGCGATGCAGATTGACGAATATACGAACAACACTTTTATGATCGTTAAAGACGGCTGGCAATATGTTTGGAGTCAGGGCGATATGCCCGGCTTGCTTCAAGCCGGTGTGAAAATGAAATTTGACGCCGAAACCGGCGGTGACGGCCAGTCGGATGCGCCGATGCAAAACGGCGGCGTTGATATGGATCAAGTTATGAATTTTTCTTGCGTGCCGTGGGTGCCGGATGCATCAAAGTTTGAATTGCCGGCGGGAATTGAATTTACCGATTTGAGCGCAACGATGCAGAATTTGGAAACCTCGCCGCAAGATCTCTGCGCGGTCTGCGAAATGATTCCGGATGCCGCGGCCAAAGCCGAATGCGAAGCCGGCTGTGCCCGATAAAATTTGACACCGGAGATTGCGATTGGTAAAATTGAATTGCAATCAAAAAAAATGGCGGGATCAAACAATCAAAATAATAATTCCGTTGACTACCGCGAACTGGTGGAGTTTTTTGGCGAACAATTTGATAAGATGAACGCGAAGATTGATATAATTATTGAAACTAAAGCCGATAAAACCAATACCGCCACAAAAGCCGATATTGATCGGGTGCTGACGCGTATTGCGATGATCAACACCAAAATTGACGATTATCGCGCGGAACAGATTGCCACACAGCGCCAAGTTGATAATCACGAAAAAATTTTGTGCAAACTTTGAAACAAAAACCACAAACATCCAACATTAAATTTTGGACTTTTACCGCGGGCCTTGCCCGTTTTTTTGTCGGCGTTGTATTTGCTTTGCCAAATTTAATGCGGGCGGGCATAAAGCCGCGCCCCTACAAAAGCAATCATTGCCCGTTTTATTTGGAAATTGAAACATTGGAAATCCATTGTCCGCCGCCGGCGGATCCGTCCTTTGGCGGAGAAATTCGCGCGGATTTTGCGTGGCGGGGTTTTCCACAATTCGGCGGCGCGGGCGGCCTTGACACGGGGTTGATCATCTGCTAGGATTGCAATGTCAGGGAGATAAAACAACAAATGTTGACAACGGACAATAACAAAAAACATTAACGAAGCGAATAGTTTTCTGCGACTTTGCGTTTCAGAAGATCGCTTCAATGCGGTTTTTTTGTTGCCCGATTCGGATTGAGCGAGGGGGTGGAACATTGTCAATTGAATAGTTAGTTATATTGCCGGTGGATCAAACATCGAATCCATCGGTGATTCCAAAGTCTTTTTGAAACAATTGTAATTTCAAGAATTCGGCGGCGGCAAAGCGGCCATCAGCGGTGATGGTTTAATTCGCCCAACCGCGGAGTTCAACAAAATTGAAGTTATTAATTGCTAGCCAAGGTAAATGTTTTATAGGCGGATGGTGGATGCCTTGGGACCGGGAGGCGACGAAGGACGCGGCATGTCTGCGATAAGCTTGGGGGAGGCGACCAACAGCCATTGATCCCGAGATTTCCGAATGGGGAAACCCCAGCCGTGCAAACACGGTTGATCCCGCGCGCAAGCGCGGGAAGCGAACCTGCGGAAGGGAAACATCTCAGTACGCAGAGGAAAAGAAAAAAAATCCTGAGACGCAAGTCAAAGGAAACATTCCCCCAGTAGCGGCGAGCGAAAAGGGAAGAGCTCAAACCCGTTTGTATTTCTCCGGTGTTCATAAATTATCATTGATAAATTATCATTGATCATTGTGGTTACCGGTGAAGTACAAGCGGGGGTTATAAGATAAGGATGTTCCCGAGCGTAAGCGAGGGACAGAGCGCATCAATATGTAATTTGGTTAGCCCAATTACCCTGGAAAGGGAGGCCATAGCGGGTAACAGCCCCGTAAGCGAAAATCATTACAAGCTTTGAATCTTTATTCTTGAGTACCGCGGGAAACGACAGTCCTGCGGGAAGTCGGCGGGACTATACCGCCAAAGCTAAATACTACCCGGTCACCGATAGTGTACAAGTACCGTGAGGGAAAGGTGAAAAGCAGTCCGGTGAGGACGGTGAAATAGTTCCTGAAACCATCACGCTTACAAAGACTCGGAGCCTTGCGTTACACAGGGAAATTCTAAATTCCAAATCCTTAGGATTTTCGCGTGTAGCGCGGGGTGACGGGGTGCTTTTTGTAGAACGAGCCAACGAGTTTAATTTATCAGCAGTCTAAGCGTCTCTGACGCGGAGGCACAGGGAAACCAAGTCTTAATAGGGCGAAATATATGCTGATAGGTTAAGACCCGAAGCCAAGGCGAGCTTGCCATGGCCAGGTTGAATTGCGCCGAAACGCGCAAGGAGGACCGAACCGGTTGACTGTGCAAAATCTTCGGATGAGCTGTGGTAAGAAGTGAAAAGCTAATCGAGCTTGGTAATAGCTGGTTCTCTCCGAAATAACTTTAGGGTTAGCGTTTTGCGTTAATGATTCCGGGGGTAGAGCACTGACAGAAATATCGCGGGGAAACTCAGATATTTCCATCAAACTCCGAATACCGGAATTATTGCAAAGCAGTAAGACTACGGGCGCTAAGGTCCGTGGTCGTGAGGGGAAAAGCCCAGATCTTCGTCTAAGGTCCTTAAATTAAGCTAAGTGCAAAACAAGGAAGTGAAGTTCCTCTGATAGCTAGGAGGTTAGCTCAGAAGCAGCTACCCTTTAAAAAGTGCGTAACAGCTTACTAGCTAAGGAATTTTGCGCCGTAAATACACGGGGCTCAAGCTTAATACCGAAGACAAGGGTTTCCGATCCTGAGCGCAAGCGAGGGAGCGGGAGCGGTAGGAGAGCGTTCCCAATGCGGCGAAGCCGAACCGTAAGGTTTGGTGGAGCGTTGGGAAGTGAGAATGTTGGCATGAGTAACCGCAATGCGGGTGAGATCCCCGCACACCGAAAACCCAAGGTTTCCGCGGCAATGGTGATCATCCGCGGGTTAGGCGGTCCTAAGGTCAAGCCGAGAGGCGCAGCCGATGGACATTCGGTTAATACTCCGATCCTTCCTTTTTTTGCCGAGAGAGCGACGAAGTTTAGTAATCCGAGCGGGTTATTGGATTCCCGTTGGCGGTTCGATCCCCGATTCCGAGCGCAAGCGAGGAAAAGGGGCCAGGACCGACGAAAAGTCCCGGTTCGCCGGGGCGGATTCGGACCAGCAAACTTCCCGGAAAAACCTCTCAAGGGTTATCAAGAAAAGGGAACCGTACCGTAAACCGACACAGGTGGGTGGGCGTGAAAACGCCAAGGTGAACGGATGAAAGTTCGTGAAGGAACTAGGCAAACAAGTATGCGTAACTTCGGAATATGCATTCCCCGTATAGCGCAAGCTTTTACGGGGCGCAGCGAAAGACTCTCAGGCGGCTGTTTATCAAAAACACAGGTCCCTGCTAAACTCGCAAGAGGAAATATAGGGGCTGAGACCTGACCAGTGCCCGTGTGTCAAAACTGGCGGTGGTATTGTCGCAAGACGGTATCGCTAACCGGTCTAAGCTACGGGTGAACGTCCGCGGTAACTCTGACCGTGTTAAAGTAGCGTAGTCCCTTGTCGCGTAAGTTGCGACCCGCATGAAAGGTATAACGACCTGAGAACTGTCTCCACGAATTATCCGGTGAAAATGTAATGGAAGTGAAGATACTTCCTACCTGCGGCTAGACGGGAAGACCCCGGGAGCTTTACTGCAGGGTGATATTGGGTTTTGGATTTTGATGCGTAGCATAGTGGTGAGGCGTTGAGATCTCGTTTTCGGACGGGGTGGAGCCGACAGTGAAATAGCCATCTTCAATATTCATCATCCTAATCCTAAGGGTGACAGTGTCACTTGGGCAGTTTAAGTGGGGCGCTTGCCTCCTAAAAAGTAACGGAGGCGTTTAAAGGTCAGCTAAGCACGGATGGAAATCGTGCGTGTCGCGTAAAGGCAAAAGCTGGCTTGACTGCAAGGCGGATGTGCCGCGCAGGCGCGAAAGCGGAACTTAGTGAACCGATGCTGGTTATTAGAATCGGCAGAGATTATCAAACAAAAGTTACCCCGGGGATAACAGGCTGGTACGACCCACGAGTCCATATCAACGGTCGTGTTCGGCACCTCGATGTCGGCTCATCATAGCGCGGGGGTGGAGAAGCTCCCAAGCGTCCGGCTGTTCGCCGGTTAAAATGGTACGTGAGCTGGGTTCAGACCGTCGCGAGACAGGTCGGTCCCTATCTACCGCAGGCGTTTGAGTTTTGAGGAGAGTCGTCCCTAGTACGAGAGGACCGGGATGAACTGACCTCTGGTGTACCGGTTGTTCCGCCAGGAGCACCGCCGGGTAGCTAAGTCGGGAACGGATAAGAACTGAAAGCATCTAAGTTCGAAGCCGGCTCCAAGATAAGAACTCTCAGTTTCCTCCAAGAACAGGAGGTTGATAGGCTGCAGGTGTAAGTGCGGCAACGCATTCAGCCGAGCAGTACTAATAAACGATCAAACGCCTTGGTTAGCAATTAATGGCCTCAAATTGTTTTTTAAGATTCTGGAAAATATAACTGACAAAATTGAAACAATACCGCATTGCGCGTATTGTAAGGAAGCTATACTGAGAGTGCTCCACCTGTTCCCATCCCGACCACAGAAGTGAAATCTCTCAAGGCCGATGATAGTCGCAAGGCGAAAGTAGGTAGCTTTCTTACAATGCGCGCAATTTTTGTTTTAAATTTGACAAAAAATATTTTTAATGATTTAATAATGATGGTGATATTATATGGCAGAAACTTCGAGGAGGGATTCCTTTCCAGACCCATGGGAAGCGATTCGCTATTTAAGCAATCACGAAGCTGCAATGTTTATTTTTTGCATGCTTGAAAATAAACGCGGCTGGGTACCTTTTTATGATTTACAGAAAAGCACCAATGTGCCGATTGAAAATATATTGAGAGATATGATAGCTCTCACCCTTGTTGCAAGGCAAAGTGGCGGAGGGAGGGATAAATACTCTTTAACAAATTATGGTGATGCTCTATCGTCAATTTTCAGGGATATGGAAATTCAAATCGTTAAGATGATGAAAGAAGGGGTATCTTCTAAAGATATGGCGCAAATGGCCCAAGAAGGTGGATTGCATAGATTATTGTTGCAACGGAGTTTAAAAGAAAAAAAGCAAGACAATGATGAGGATTAATCCTCATTTTTATTTATAAATGTTTAATTTAATATTTTTTGCCATGGCAAAAAATATTAAATTGTTTTGGGTCGCGAAACTCTTAATTAGACGTCGTTGACGGGTCAAGTTACTTGCGTTATTTTTCAGGATTACCTCGGATTACCTGGTGATTGCCGTTTGCCGTTTATAATTTTTCTCAAAACAAAAACCGCGAATGTTTTTCGCGGTTTTTGTTTTGATTATTGAAAGCCTACCATTCGCCGTCGCCCGCGTCGTCGCGGTCGTCGTCGTCATCGTCGCCCATTTGGGCGTCGTCGTCTTCCAAGTCGTCATCGGCGAGGATGTCGTCGTCGTAATTTTCGGCATCCTGCAGGGCGATGGCGGTTTTGATTGTGTCGTCGATCATTATGAAATTTTAATTGAGAAAGATATTTTTTTGGAAAATATCCCGACCTTTGCCGCGAATTTTTGAATATTTTTTCGCGATAATATCATTGCACATTTCCATATATTATTTATTCAAAGAATTTTGTCAATAGCAAAAAACGCGACTTATCCACAGATGGCGAAAAAGAATGAAAAATCAAGCGCAACAAAAAGGAAAATTTCCGGCAGATTCGCTTTTTTGCGCCGATTTGCTATAAATAAATAAGAATAACGAAGAATGCAAACAATGAAAGCGAATTTTTCCAAAAGATGGAAGGCGGCGCTGGCGATCGCCATCGTTGCCGGCGCGATTCTGGCGTTAAACATTCCGGCGGTAAGCGTGCAATTCAAAAACGCGGCCTATGCGGCGCTGGCGGGAATCCAAAAAAACATTTGGGCGGCGGGCGTGTCCGCGGGCGAAAGCTTGCCGGTTTTCGGTGGCGAAGACATTGCCGAAGAGAATCGCCGCTTACAGGCGCAGGCGTCCGGATTCTGGGTGCAACAGGCCCAGATTGAAGCGCTGAAAAAAGAAAATGAATTCCTGCGCCAGGGATTGAATTTGGAATTGGAAAAAGAATTTGATTTGAAGCTTGCCAATATCGCGGGAAAAATTCCCGCGCGCGATATTTTAATCATTGACAAAGGGGCGCGCGATATGATTGAGGCGGGAATGATGGTGATTGATTCGCAAAAAGCGATCGCGGGGAAAGTGATCAAGACCTATGACGGTTTTTCGGAAATCCAACTGATCACGGACAAAGACTTCTCTTTTGACGTTTCAATCGGGGATAACGGCACCGGCGGGCTTTTCCGCGGTCTTGGCGAGTTGAACGCCGAAGTTGATTTGGTGCCCAAAGACGCCGGTTTGGCGGCGGACCAGCGGGTCTATACCAGCGGACTGGGAGGCATCTTTCCGGCGGGGCTTCTGGTGGGCGCAGTGAAAGAAATCCGCCAAAACGACGTTGAGACTTTCCAGTCGGCGGCGATTGTGCCGGCCTTTGACGCCGCCGCCGCGCGGCAGGTTTTTGTGGCGGTGGGAAAACATCCGATGGAACCGGCGCTGTCGGCGGAAATTAACCATTAGGCCTACTGTGTGAATATTTCCCGCTGCAATTTCCATATTTCGGCGACGCCGAATTCGTCAATCGCTCGCCTCGCCGAAGCCTATGGCGAAGCGCGGGTCGGCATATTCAAACCAATATGCCTCCCTCATTTCTGCGAAACGAGACTGCGAGCAGACATTTATCATTCGGTTCGCACGAAATCTGGAAATTTCGTTGCGGAAATATTTACACAGTAGGTCTATTTGGAAAAATGATTAAGAAAATGATTTTGATCGCCGCGGCGGCGATTGCGCTGTTTTTACTGCAAACGAGCTTTGCGCCTCATTTTGCGTTCTTTGCGGGGAAATGGTTTGAGTGGGCAAATTTTATTACTCTGCCGGCGGTTTTGTTCACGCTTTTTGAGCGGCGCCGGCACAATTTTGGTTGGGTGGCGGCGGTTTTGGGCGGATTTTTGCTGGATATTTATTCGGCAAGGTTTTTCGGTTTTTGGATAATGGTTTTATCGTTCGCGGTGCTGGCGATCAAATTCGGAATCAAAAAATATGTTCGGATTCCTTCCCTTTGGTAAAAAAAGAAAAATAACGCTTTCTTCTCCGGAAGAAATTGAGCCGCAGGAGATATTTTGCGATCACCTGGCGCAGCGGCAAAGCAAGCGCGGCGATCAGGATTGCAAAAAATTTGAGGTGGCGGCGCCCCCGAGGGGGCTGGTTTTGCCGGCGGTGTTTGCCGCGCTGTTTTTTTCGGCCGCGTTCCTGCGGGCGGGCTATCTGCAAATCGCCGAGGGCGATGAGCTTTTGAGGCAGGCGCAGAAAAACCAATATATTTTTCAAAAAGTGCAGTCCGATCGCGGCGTGATTTATGATGCCGGGTTTAATGTTCTGGCAAAAAACCTGTCCGCTTTTGATTTGCAGTGCGACATTCAAAGATTTTTAAACAATCCGGCGGAGCGAAAAAGAATCATTGAAAGCTTGGCGGCGATTTCCGGCGCGGATGCGGCGGCGATTGATCAGGCTGTCGGCGCGCAAAAGACGGCGGTTCTGGAGAATCTTGACCATCGGTCGCTGATCATCCTTGAAGCCCGCATCAATGATTTTCCCGGATGCCAAGTGGTTGCCCGCCCCATCAGGGAATATGTCCGCGGCGCGGGATTGGCGCACCTTTTGGGTTACATGAGCAAAATCAATCAGGATGAATGGAGCGCCAACGCGGAGAATTATTCCATCAATGATTATATTGGCCGTTCCGGTTTGGAAAAATTTTACGAGACGGTTTTGCGCAAAGACCCGGGAAAATTGCGGGTTGAGCGGGATGCCAACGGCAACGTGATCGCGCAGGAAATGACCGCGCTTCCCGAATCGGGCGACAGCATCCGGCTGTGGCTTGATTATGATCTGCAGAAAAAATTGCACGATTCAATGAAAAAGCAGTTGGAAAGCCTGGGCTTGAAAAAAGGCACTGCCATCGCGCTGGATCCCAAAACCGGAGGAGTGCTGGCGATGGTTTCTTTCCCGGATTACGACAACAATGCTTTTTCCCAGCATAACCGCGAAGAAATACAAAAATTGGTTGACGACAAGGAAACCAACGCTCTTTTAAATCGTGCCGTTGCCGGCCGTTATCTTACCGGTTCCACCATTAAGCCGTTTATCGCTTCGGCGGCATTGCAAGAGGGCATCATCGCCGCCGACAAAAATATCAATTGCCAAGGAAGAATATCGGTGCAGAACCAATATGATCCGGAGATCGTTTACCATTACAACGACAATCATATCCACGGGCAAACCAATATGTACAAAGCGATCGCCGAATCCTGTAACGTTTACTTCTATACCATCGGCGGCGGTTATGGAGACCAAAAGGGATTGGGGCCCACGCGCATCAAAAAATATCTGGATTTGTTCGGCTGGGAAGAGCCCACCGGCATTGATTTGCCCGGAGAAATTGCCGGATTTGTCCCCGATGCGGCGTGGAAAAAAGAAAAATTTGCCGGCACGCAGGATCAAAATTGGACCGACGGCAACACCTACTGGCTGTCCATCGGGCAGGAGTTTATCGGCATCACGCCGATTGAAGTCGCTTCGGCTTACGCGGCGATTGCCAACGGCGGCACGCTTTACCGGCCGCAGATGGTAAAAGCGGTGGTGGACAGCGCTAAAAACACGATTGAAGAAAAAAAACCGGAAATAATTCGCGAAAATTTCATTGGGGCGGCCCATTTGGCGGCGGTGCGGGAAGGGATGCGGTTTGCGGTCAACGGCGCGGGCGCCCCTCTTGCGTCCGCGCTCACGCTCAACCAGCTGGGGATTAAAATGGGCGCCAAGACCGGCACGGCGCAATTATACAAAGGGTCTGATGGCAAGGATTTGCTCAACAGCTGGGTCAATGTTTTCGCTCCCTATGACGATCCGCAGATCGTTTTGCTGGTGATGGCCGAAGAAGTGCGGGAAGGCACAGTGGCGGTTTTGCCGGTGGCCAAGGAGGTGCTGGGCTGGTATTTTGAACCCAAGAACGAAGACGGCGTCCGCCTCTCGGAACTGCCGCCCGCCAATGAAAGCGAAACTTCCGGCGAAACTGGCGATATGCTTGATGTTGAAGGCACAACGATCAACGAAAATCCTGCCCTTTCTCCCGCAATTATTCCCGACGAAGAATATTGATCTTGGAAAATAAAACTTTGCCCGCCCAATTTGCGTTTGCATAAAAACCCCAATTCCGGACATTTTTTGCGGTCGCAAAATTTGTCCGGAAAATGTTTTTGGGCTATAATGGTTTCACTTGAGTTTTATTTTTTGTTTATGGCAAAAGAAATCAAAAAATCAAACAAAATACCCGCAAAGACAAAAGGGGGGTTTGATGCGGGCAAAATTACCAAACTGCTAATAACTCTTGATACCAATGTTAAGCAAATAAATGGCAAAGTAAGCCAGTTGGACACAAAATTTACCAAGCTTGATGGCAAAGTAAGCCAGCTGGACACAAAATTTACCAAGCTTGATGGCAAAGTAAGCCAGCTGGACACAAAATTTACCAAGCTTGATGGCAAAGTAAGCCAGCTGGACACAAAATTTACCAAGCTTGATGGCAAAGTAAGCCAGCTGGACACAAAATTTACCAAGCTTGATGGCGAGGTTGGGCAAATAGGAGGAACTATCAACCGTCTTATTGACGGCCAGTTAAAGTTGGATGAAAAGATTGATAATTTGGATGAAAAGTTAGGCAAAAAAATTGACAATTTGGACGGTCGCGTGTTATCCGTGGAAAAACGGATAGTTTCAGTGGAAGGGGAAATGCATTCTTTGGAGGGTCGGATGGATTCCATGGAAACGGAAATGAAGAACAGTTTCAAAACTATTGTAAGTTATTTGATTTCCATTGAAGATGAGATTGGCAAAATCAAGACCGCCTTGGACAAAAAGGCCGATAAAAAAGACTTGGACGCGATAGAACAACGAGTTTTGCGCCTGGAAATTGAGCTGGGTGAATGCAAAAAACAAATCGTTACCGCGAAAAACAGATCATAGTATAGGGGATATGAATTCAAAAAATTTGGCAAAAAAAAATATCCGGTGCATTGTTTTTCGCGAAGGGAAAACTTGGTATGGCGCGGCGCTGGAATTAAACATTGTGGAAAGCGGCGACACGCCTCGCGAGGCGATGTTGCTTTTGTTTGAGGCGATTGTCGGGTATTTGGAATCTGCAGAAAAAATCAATGGCTCATCCGTTCTTAATCAAGAAGCCGATCCGGAATATGAGCGAATGTGGCAGTCTCTGGTAAGCGAAAAGAAAATTCCGTCAAAAGAGATTTTTTTCTTTGGCAACATCAATGCCGATAAAAATGTTCTAATTTCTGCTTGATGTCTCGCGGAATCAATAATTGGACGGCGGAAGATGCGGTGCGCTTTTTAAAGGCGCGCGGTTTTGTTTTCAATCATGCCAAAGGCAGTCATTATTTCTATGTCGGCCGCATTAACGGCAAAATACATCAAGTTTGCATTCCATTTCACGGTGCAAAATCATTGAATCCGCGCACCTTGAAAGGCATAATTTTACAATCGGGAATTTCCAAAAATGAATGGCTTGTGTAAAAAAAGAGGGGCAAATCACCACTTGACGGCGGCAAGATACCCACTTATCAAAGAAATTCCCATTTCGATACATCCAAACAAGACCCACCCGTTGGCCAGTTCATATATGCCCAACGCCATATAAAATACGGCAATGAACATACATAATAGCCTATATGTAACATTCAAAGAGCTCATGCGCTAGTTACTAGCATAATAATGGCATTTTGTCAAGGTTGGCGGGGAAGGGAAAATGGGGTATGATGACAAATTGAAAATGTAAATCAAAGTTCAAAATGACAATCAACGAAGGTAATTTTAAAAGATGAAGTAATTTGACATTTTTTAATTTTGTATTGTCATTTTTCATTTTGATTTTATAATTTTGCATTTACGATTGTGGCCAATATTGATGAGCTTCGGAATGAGAGGCTGAAAAAACTGAAAAATTTGCGGTCCGCGGGCATTTGGCCCTATCCGGGAGAAACAAAACGGACGCACGCGATCGGCGCGGCGCTTTTGGATTGGAAAAAGCTGGAAGATACGCAAAAGGAAATTATCGTCGCCGGCCGGCTGATGTCCATTCGCGGGCACGGCGGCATGATATTTGTTGACGTCAAAGATGAATCCGGCAAAATCCAGGCGTTGCTGAAAAAAGACGGTTTGGGAGAAAAATCCCACCAATTTTTCGTTGACAATTTTGATATCGGCGATTTCGTGCAAATCCGGGGTACGGCGCTCACCACCAAGCGCGGAGAAAAAACGGTCTTGGCGGTTGACTGCAAGATGATGGCAAAGGCCCTGCGGCCTCTGCCGGACAAATGGCACGGCCTGCAGGATACCGAGGAGCGCTACCGGCGGCGTTATCTGGATTTGATCTTCAACGAAGATGTCAGAAAAAAATTCGTGATCCGAACCGAAATCATCAAAGCGATCCGGAATTTTTTGAATGAGCGCGGATTTATGGAAGTGGAAACGCCGATATTGCAAACGATCTATGGCGGCGCCACGGCCAAACCGTTCAAGACATATTTTAACGCCTATGATATGGACGTGTTTTTGCGCATCGCGCCGGAATTGTTTTTGAAAAAACTTTTGGTGGGCGGATTTGAAAAGGTGTATGAGATCGCGCGCAATTTCCGCAACGAAGGCGTGGACAAACAGCACAATCCGGATTTCACGATGCTGGAGTTCTATTGGGCGTGGACCGACTATAAGCGGTTGATGAAATTCACCGAAGAGATGATGGCTTATGTTTTGGAAAAAGTCTTGGGAACGGCAAAAATAACCTATCAAGGCAATGAGATTGATTTTGCCGCGCCGTGGCCGCGGGTGGAATATCTTGACTTGTTGAAAAAAGAGGCCAATGTTGATTATCGGGCTTCCAGCCGCGAGGGGTTGGCCGCCAAAGCCAAAGAATTGGGCGTGGAAATTGACAAAAACGCGGGCAAAGCCGAAATCGCCGATGAAATCTATAAAAAATTCTGCCGGCCCAAAATTATTTCGCCGACCTTTTTGATCCATTATCCCAAAGAGTCCAAGCCGTTGGCCAAAACGGTTGATCCGGACGGCCCGGTCGCGGCCAATTTCCAGTTGATTGTCAACGGATTTGAGATCGTCAACGCGTTTTCCGAGCAAAACGACCCTCTTGAACAGGCGGCCCGCCTGAAAGAGCAGGAAGAGCTGTTCAAGCAGGGATTTGACCAGGCCCAGCGCACCGACACCGATTTTATTGAAGCGCTGGAGCACGGCATGCCGCCCGCGGCCGGTTTGGGAATGGGGATTGACCGGCTGGCGGCGTTACTGACCGATTCCAACGCCCTGCGGGAAATAATTTTGTTTCCCTTGATGAAGCCCAAACCATAAATAATTTTCAATTACCAGTTTTCAGTTTTCATTGAATTTTCAATGTTGCAATGAACCAAACAGATGCAAACGCGCGTTTTGTTTGAAAATTGATAAAATGTAACATTCATTGAAAATTGTAAATTGAAAACTGAAAATTTATGTAAGTATGCTTGATATTAAATTCATTCGCCAGAACAAAAAAATCGTTGAAGATGCCTGCAAAAAGAAAAATGTCAAGTGCGACATTGGCAAACTGCTGGATTTGGATGAAAAACGCGTTAAGGCCTTGCAAGAGGTTGAAGCCGTGGCCGCGGAGAAGAACAAGGCGTCAAAAGCGATCCCTCTGGCAAAGGACCAAATTGAACGCGACGCGATCATCAACGCGATGAAAGCGCTGGATCAGAACACCGGCAATCTGGAAAAAAGAGCCAAGGAACTGGAAGACGAGTTCCATGATTTGATGCTGGAGATTCCCAATATTCCTTCCGAAGATTCTCCCGAGGGCAAGGATGATTCGGGGAACGTGGAGGTGGAAACTTGGGGCAAAATTCCCAAATTTGATTTTGAAATCAAAGACCATATTCAACTGGGAAAAGAATTGGATTTGATTGATACCGAAGCGGGGGTGAAAACCAGCGGTTTTCGCGGTTATTATCTCAAAAACGAGGCGGTGTTTCTGCACTTCGCGGTTTTTTGGCACGCGCTCAACTTATTGCGCGAAAAAGGGTTTGCAATGTTTGTGCCGCCCACGATTCTGCGCGAATTTGCGCTTGTCGGTTCGGGGCATTTTCCCGCCGGCAAGGATGAAGTGTATCAAATCGCCAATCCCGGCAAGATTGAAAGCGGCGAAGCGGTCAAGGAGGCGCTATACTTGGGCGGAACCGCCGAACCGGCCCTGTTGGCTTACCATGCCGGACAAATATTGAATGAAAAAGACCTGCCCATTAAAATGTGCGGAATATCCCAATGCTACCGTTCCGAGGTCGGCAGTTACGGCAAGGATGCCAAGGGATTGTACCGCCTGCACGAATTTATGAAAGTGGAGCAGGTGGTGATTTGCAAAAACGACTTGAAGGAATCAAACCGGTGGCTGGAAACGATGCGCGAGATTTCACAAACCATTCTCAAGGATTTGGAATTGCCGCATCGCGTTTTGGCGATCTGCACCGGCGATATGGGAGCGGGCAAGCACAAAATGTATGATATTGAAACCTGGATGCCGTCCCGCAACGCCTACGGCGAAACGCATTCGGATTCCAACCTCACCGATTGGCAGGCGCGGCGTTTGAGCACCCGCTACCGCGACAAGGACGGCAACATCCAATATCCGCATATGCTCAACAACACGGTGGTGGCCAGTCCGCGGATTCTGATCGCCATTTTGGAAAACTGCCAGCAAAAAGACGGAAGTATCGCCATTCCGAAAGTTTTACAGCCATATCTGGGAGGAATGACTAGAATTATTTCTAAGAAATAATTCTACCCGTAGGGGCGGGCCTTGTGCCCGCCCGTATCAACGGCAAAATATGCAAAGGGCGGGCACAAGGCCCGCCCCTACGAAATTCTTAAATTCTATACATAGAGATGAAAAAGGTTTTAGTTTTCGGCACATTTGACGGCCTGCATCCCGGCCACATCAACTTTTTTGAGCAGGCAAAAAAACTCGGCGACTATCTGGTTGTGGTTGTCGGACGGGATGTGACGGTTAACGAGGTTAAGGGCCGCTTTCCCAAGCGCAGTGAATTATTGCGCTTGAAAGCAGTACAGCAATGCCAACTGGTTAACGAGGCGATGCTGGGCAACATTGGTAATCCTTACGAAATCATAAAAAAAATCAAGCCCGATGTTATTGGCTTGGGTTATGACCAAAAATCATTTACGGAAGATTTAGAACTGGAATTAAAAAAAGCCGCGATATCGGCAAAAATTGTCCGTTTAAAATCTTATAATTCTGAAAAATATCATTCTTCAATTTTATAAAAAAAGAGCTGGAAAATTGCCAACAAGATCCAACCCGTAACCGGAAGCACAAACAACACGAAAATCAAAAGAGCCATTTTTGGTTTCAAGTGTAGCATACTTTGGATGGTATTAATGGGATTCCAGAATTCCCTGCGGTATCTGTACCTTCCGCAACAGGAGCAATTCGCCGTTCCATACGGAAACAATATTGGCAGTAGGACAAAATATAAACCCCATGCCACAAAACCAATCACAAATTCAATGAGCATATATCTTTGTTAACATCTTAAATTTTTTTGTCAATGTTTGAATATAAAATTTTAATTAATAACTTTCTGGTGAATCACAAAATTTTTGGCGCTTCCTTCGATAAAGCTTTGGCGGGTGTCCCTATTTTGGTGTTGCATGGGTGGGGTGTTGGGTCGGAGTCATGGGTTGGGGTGGCGGAATTGATGGCAAAAGAGGGCTATCGCGTAATTGTGCCGGATATGCCCGGGTTTGGGAAAAGCGCGGTGCCGGAAAAACCTTGGACAGTTGATGATTATGTTGAATGGGTGAAAGATTTTGCCGATAAGTTGGAGATGGACGGGTTTATTCTAATTGGGCATTCGTTTGGCGGGCAGGTGGCGGCCAAGTTTTGCGCGATTTGTCCAAAAAAAGTTGACAAATTAGTTTTGTGCGCCGCCGCGGTGGTTCGCAAGCCGCGCCTGGGTTCGCGCCAAATTTTGGCAAAATATCTGGCCAAGACCAAAATAATTTTCCAGAACATTCCGTTCGGGATATATCCGGTTCTGCGCAAGATCGTCTATCGCATTGCCGGCACGCGCGATTACGCGCAATTGCAAGGCGTGATGGCGCAGACATTTTTGAATGTTGTCGGCGAAAGCGTGATTGAATTCGCAAAACGAATAAAAACGCCGACTTTGATTATTTGGGGCGATAAAGATCGCGAAACTCCGATAGAGGATGCCCGCGAAATAAACAACGCGATTGCCGGTTCGCGATTGGAAATTATTCCCGGCGCGGGGCATAAGTTGCACCGCACCCACGCGCAGATTCTTGCCGAAAAAATAATAAATTTTTTGAAATTATGATTTCGGCAAGAAAATTTTCAGTTTTCAGTTTTTAATTTTCAATAAATGTATCAATATGCCGATTTTCAAACAGAATACGCATTCACTCCTGTTTGTTTCATTGGACATTGAAAATTCAATGAAAATTGAAAATTGAAAATTATTTTTATGGAACTCTGGGCATATCCTTTTCTGTTCTATTATCTGGCGCTGTTTGCTTTTTGGATGGCGGCGATGCACCGGCAAATTTTGTTCTGGCTTTATTTGTGGCAGGTCAAGGAATATCATCCGGGGCGGTTTTTGGCGCATTTTGAAACTCAAAAAGGCAGGAGGATATTTATCAATCCGTTATTTTTGGGAAAAATTGCAATTTTACTGTTTGCCTTCGCTTATTATTATTTTGTCCATAAAATAGGATTGATCATCGGTTTGGCATTGGTGCTGTATCTATTACAGGGTACGCGTGCTTTTTGGGGGATATTGCGGCGCAATTTGATCCACCCGGAACTCACGCAAAAATCGGTTTTTCTGATCGGCGCGGCGCATTTTGTTCTTTTTGGTTTAGGTTTTGCGATTTTCGGTTTGTTTTTGGGCGAAATGAGCTTGATCCACTTTGCCCTTGCCGCGTTTTGCCTGCTGGCGGTTGATATTTTTTCGCCGCTGATAATCGCGCTGGCGGTTTTGGGATTACAGCCGCTCACCATTTGGAAAAAAAATAAAATTATCAATCGGGCGCGTGCGATTATCGCCGGGCGGCCTGATTTGACCGTGATCGGCATCGCCGGCAGTTACGGCAAGAGCGGCGTCAAAGAACTGCTGGCGCATATTTTATCGCAAAAATATAAAGTGTTGAAAACTCAAGCCAACCAGAACACCGAAATGGGCGTGTCGCAAACCGTCATCAATGATCTGAAGCCCGAACATCAAATTTTTGTTTGCGAAATCGGCGCGGTGCACAAGGGAAAAATTCGCCAAACCGCGGAAATTGTTAAGCCCAAAATCGGCATCTTGACCGGCATCAACCAGCAACACTTGGGAGTGTTTGGCGGCCAGAAAAATATCATTGACGCCAAATTTGAATTGTTGGAGGCGTTGCCCGAAAACGGCGCCGCGATCTTGAATTTTTCCAGTTTGATCATCCGCGAGAGTTTTGACGCCAAAAAGGAGAAAATCAACGCGCAAAAAATAATTTTTGCCGGAAAGGACATTTTCGCGTCGGAGATTCAAACAAAAATTGACAGTTTATCATTTATTCTCAATTATCAAGATCAAAAAATAAAAATAGATACCAATGCCAGAGGGGCGTGGATGGCCGAGACGATCATATTGTCAATTGCCGGCGCGATTGCCGCGGGCGTGGAATTGGCCGCGGTTGCCGCAATTATCAATCAAACCGACTTCACCTCGTTTAACATCAAAAAAATTTTAGTGAATTTAGTGGAGGTAGTGGAGGTCAAACCTCCACTAAATTTTAATGGAGGTTTGACCTCCACTAATTCAGATTTTAATTTTTTGGATTCAACCTATTCGTCAAATCCCGACGGCGCAATCGCACACTTGGATTATTTGAAACTTTGGTCCGGAAAAAAGGTGATAATTATGCCGTGCTTGATTGAATTGGGTAACGAGTCAAAAAAAATCCATTTTGAGATTGGCCAAAAAATCGGCGAGGTTTGCGATTTGGCGATTATCACCGCCAAAGAGCGCTTTGGCGACATCAAAAAGGGCGCGCTGGCTGGCGGCATGAAACCCGAAAACATCATTTATTGCGATAATCCAAAAAAAATCAGCGAGCTTTTGCAAACCCGCCTCACCGCCAACGATATTATTCTTCTCGAAGGCCGCCTTCCCCAAGAAGTCATTGATATTATTGGATAATCTGTCAAGGGTTTAAAGCAGGGGAAATCGGGGTATAATGAAAGATTATGGAAAATTTATTTCGACCAATATCAATATCCCTTTCTCCCAATGTTGAATCAGATGACGTCAAGCTGGCCGCTTCTTTATTGTTTAAGAAGCATGTCGGGGTTTCGCCCAGACGCGCATGTCTAGGTGAACTCCCGACAACTCCGGTCTTGGAACTGGAAAAAAAGTTTAGGGAATATTTGGGGATGAAAGCCGCGTATTCGTTTAACAGTGGCCGATCGTCGCTGATGGCGGTTCTGGCGGCGTTGGAGCTGGAAAGGGGGTCGGAGGTGCTTTTGCAGGCGTTTACGTGCAATGCCGCGGCCAATCCCGTCATTTGGTCGGGGTTGGTGCCGGTCTATGTTGATTGCGATCAGAATTACAACTTATCGGTTGAAGACTTAAAGAAAAAAATCACGCCCAAATCGCGGACGGTGATGATCCAGCACACTTTCGGTTTGCCGGCCGAGATTGACGCGATTCAAAAAGTTTGCGCCGATCATAATTTGAGCTTAATTGAGGATTGCGCGCATTCTCTCGGCGCGGAATATCACGGCCGCCGGATCGGCACTTTCGGCAAAGCGGCGTTTTTTTCTTTTTCGCGCGACAAAATAATTTCCTGCGTTTACGGGGGGATGGCGGTAACCGATGATCAAGATTTGGCAAAAAAGATCGCCGCATTCCAGGAAAAAGCGGGAAATCCGAGTGATCGGTGGACATTCCAGCAACTATTGCATCCGGTATTGATGGATAAACTTATTTTGCCGACCTATTCCATTTTTGGGAAACATTTATTGGTGCTTTTCCAATGGTTGCATATTCTGTCAAAGGCGATCCATTGGAAAGAAAAAAGAGGAATGCGCCCGGATTATTTTCCCAAAAGATTGCCGGATAAACTGGCGGCTTTGGCGCTGAATCAATTCAGAAAGCTTGAAGATTTTAACCGCCATCGGCGCAAATTGGCGGAATTCTACCGCAAAGAACTAAAAAATACGGACTTTATTTTGCCCGATGAAACAAACAATATTTTGCCGGCCTGTTTGCGGTTTTCAATTCGGCACGGCAATGCCAAAAATATTATAAAAAAAGCGTGGCGAAAGAATCTGCTTTTGGGCGACTGGTACCGCACGCCGGTGGATCCGTTTGACACCTTGCCTGAAACCATGGGTTATAAAAAAGGCAGTTGTCCCAACGCCGAGGCATTTGCCGGCAAAATAATCAATCTGCCGACCCATATCAATATCGGGGAAAGCGAAGCAAGAAAAATTCTAACCTTTATCAAGCAATGCAAATAATGGATATTGAAAGCAGGAAGGAGTGGGAGGGGATTTTGGAAAAATGCGAAGATAAAACGTTTCTCTCCTCATGGGAATGGGGGGAGTTTTGGGCGGGGCAAGGGAACAAAATCAAGCGGCTGGGGGTTGGGGATAAGTCGGGGTTGAAAGCGATTGTGCTGGCGGTTAAAATAAAAGCGAGACGAGGCACTTATATCCTGATACAGCATGGACCGAACATAATTGAAACAAATCCGGAGGAAATAAAAAAGATTCTCAAGGAATTATTTTTTGGGTTGGCAAATTGGGGTAAAAGCGAGGGCGCGAGCTTCATTCGTTGCGCTCCAATGCTGGCGCGAACCGAAGAAAATTTGACATTGCTTAAAAACCTGCAATTTCCCGAATTCCGGTTTTTGCTTTTTCAATCTCAGTTTTTAATTTCTCCGATGCATGCCAATGCTTACGAAGCGACATGGAAACTGGACATTATGCCCCCCGAGGAAGACTTGATGAAGGCAATGCGCAAAACGACAAGATATTTAATCCGGCAGGTGCAGAAAAATCCGGAAATTAAAATTGAAATGAGCGACAAGCCCGAAGATATTGAGGTTTATCAAAAATTAAACGAGGCGGTAGCCAAGCGGCAGAAGTTCTCGGCGTTCGGGCGTGATTATATCAAGCGCGAATTTGAAACTTTCGCCAAAAACGGCCGAGCGCGGTGGTTTGTCGGAAAATATAAAAACAAACCGGTTTGCGCGGCGTTGGTAATATTTTGGTCGGGAATCGGTTTTTATCATCAGGCCGCGTCGTTGGGCGAATATTCCAAATATTCCATACCTTATCTTTTGCAGTGGGAAGCGATCAAAGAGGCCAAGCGCCGCGGGTGCGGATTATATGATTTTTGGGGCTATACCGATCCGAAAAAATATCCGAAGCATCCCTGGGCGGGCCCAACGCTGTTTAAAATGGGTTTCGGCGGAGAAAAATACGAGTATGTTAAAACGATGGATTTGCCGCTGTCGTGGAAATATTGGCCCACCCGCTTATTTGAGAAGGTCAGGAAATTGAAAAGAGGCCTGTAGTTATAAATTTAAAATTAAAAAATCAAAATGAAAAATGACAATTAAAAATTTAAAATGTCGCTAATATCTTGTTTCGCATTTATAATTTTTCATTTTACACTGTCATTTTTATTTTTGATTTTTTAACTTTTAATTTTTTATCAATGGTTCGGAAAACCTATAAAAAGCCGCATCGGGCGAGAAGAAAAAAACCGCTTTGGGCGAAAGCCGGGTTTTGGCGCGCGATTTTTATGACGGGCGCCGGGGTGTTCACGATCTGGCTGGTTTGTTTTTCGCCGGTGTTTGAAGTGAAAGAGATTGAAATCGCCGGCGCGCAAAAAATAGAAGAACGGGAATTTGTTGATGTCATTGAAAAAAGCGTGAACAAAAAAATCGGCCTTTTTGATTCCAAAAGCATTTTGCTTTTCAATCTTGACCAAACCAAGGGGGAATTGCTGGCGCGCCTGCCGCAAGCGCAGGAAATCAAGATTGAAAGAGAGTTCCCGTCAAAGATTATCGCATCGGTGCAGGAACGCCGCGCCGCCGCGGTGTTTGAGAGCCAAGGGAAGCTTTATTCTTTGGATGAAGCGGGGGTGGCGTTTGAAGAATGCGCCGATGCCGCCGGCTTGATAAAAATTGGCGGCGGTTCCGCGGCGGTGGACATCGGCGCCAAAGCGATTGAAAAAGAAGTCCTAAACGGAATTTTGCGCATTGTCAGCGAACTGCGCGCCTCCACTGACATTCCGTGCGACGAGGCCGTCATTGCCAGTCCGGAAAGGGTTAATCTGCCGGTCAAAGAGGGTTGGCAAATCTATTTCAATCCCCGCAAAGACGCGGAAAGCCAAATTATCAGACTGCTGGCGGTGATCAAAGAAGATTCTTTTCAAGAAAAAAGAGACAATTTGGAATATCTTGACGTGCGCTTTACCCGCGTCTACTTGAAAGAAAAAAACGCCAGTCCCGCGGAGGAAGAAAAAACGGAAGAAGGGATAAACTGAAGCTGTTGCCGCGATATTGTTAAAAATTATGGGATTTTACAAAAGACAACTTTATATTCCCGGATCAAAAACGCCGTTTGCGCTGAGCCGTTCCAAAGCGGATATGTTTTTGAAATGTCCGCGCTGTTTTTATCTGGATGTGCGCTTGGGCATCAAAACGCCGTCAATGCCGGCGTTTACGTTAAACAGCGCCGTGGATCATTTGCTCAAAAAAGAATTTGACATTCGGCGGGCAAACGGCGCGGCCCATCCGTTGATGGCGGCCTATGGCATTGACGCGGTGCCGGCGCAACACGACGAACTGGAAATCTGGCGTGAGAATTTCAAGGGAATCCGGGTTTTGCATCCGGAAACCAATTTTGAACTTTTCGGCGCGATTGATGATCTATGGATAAACCCAAAAGGGGAATATCATATCGTTGATTACAAGGCCACCAGCACCGTCAAAGAAATTGATTTGAACGACCAATGGAAAAAATGGTATAAAATCCAGGCGGAATTCTATCAATGGCTCCTGCGCGCGCGGAATTTCGCCGTCAGCGATACCGCTTATTTCGTGTTTGCCAATGCCTCCAAAGACCGGGAAGCGTTTGACGGCAAATTGGAATTTCAGGTAACAATCGTGCCCTATGAGGGCAATGACGCATGGGTGGAAGGAACGCTGGCAAAAATGAAGGAATGTCTTGATGCGGATAACCCGCCCGAACCCGCGCCGGATTGCGAACACTGCCGATATATTGAAAAAGCCAAAGCGGTTTAGTGCCACATTAACTTAATTTTGTCGATTCAGCAGGATTCCCTTGGCCCAGATTCTAGGCGCAAGGAGCGAAACGTACCCTTTGCGTATCGCACAGGATACAGTTTCGTCGTCGTTCGTCGAAATCTGGCCGGATTTCAACGTTCTGAATCAACAAAATTAAGTTAATGTGGCACTAGATTTGTCCACAAAAAAATGATCAAGCAGGCATTGTATGTTTTTTTGGCGGCGATATTGCTGGCGGTAATCGCCGGCACGGCTTTTGAGTTGGAGGGCGGATCGCGCCAGCCGCAAGGAACCATCACGATTTTGCGCGGCCAAAACGCATTGCAAATTGCCGCGGATTTGAAATCCGAGGGCTACATCAAGAATAAGCTGCGGTTTTTGTTTTATCTGGCGAGGGATGGCCAGTGGCGCAATTTAAAATCCGGAGAATATAATCTGATCGGATTGGATGATCGCCAAATCATTGAAAAAATGGTTTCCGGGCGGACCGCACCGAAAATCGCCACGATCATTCCCGGATGGACTGTGGCCGACATTCAAAAAAGCGCCGGCATTGTCAAGATTTTATCGGACGCCGATTTTGGCGCCGTTGACGTTGAGGCGCTCAAAGGCAAATTTGATTTTTTGAGGGAGATTCCCGCCGGCGGAGATCTGGAGGGATACCTTTTCCCCGACACTTATCAACTGCCGGAAAACGCCGCAATCAACGACTTGATAACGCCGGCGCTGGAAAATTTTTCCGCGAAGTTGGATTTGCTGGGGCGGGAAAAGATTGCTGCGAAAAATTTATCCGTACGCGGCGCGGTGATCATGGCTTCCATTCTGGAAAAAGAACTGAGAACTTTGGAAGATAAAAAAATCGCCGCCGGCATTTTGTGGAAACGGCTAAACTCGGGGATGCCTCTGCAAACCGACGCGACCCTGCTTTATTACAAGGCCGGCAGTCCGGACCGCATTAACAAAGATTCGGATTCGTCCTATAATACTTACAAGTACACCGGTTTGCCGCCGGGGCCGATTTGCAATCCCGGATTTGACTCTCTTGAAGCCGCGATTGAACCGATTGAGACCGATTATTGGTATTACCTTTCTTCATCCGACGGTACCACCATTTTTTCCAAAACCTACGACGAACACCTGCAAAACATCGCCCGCTACCTTGAATAAGATTTATTCTAAATGAAATAATTTTTAAAAAATATGGAAATTAAAAATCAGATCGCGTTTTCGGCCGCCATCATCAGTGCCGGCATCATTATTGCCACTGCCATCGGCGCCGACAGTTTTTTTCGCGCCCGGCAATTGTCAAACGTTTTATCAATCACGGGGTCCGCGGAAAAAAATGTGGCGTCCGACATCATCAAATGGCAAAGCTCGATTACGCGCAGTGTTAACGCCGATCAACTGGCGGGCGGAAGCGCGCAAATCAAAAACGATATTGACGTCATTAAGAAATATTTTACCCAGTCCGGAGTTTTGGATTCGGAGATTACCGTCAATCCCGCCACGGTCAATCCGGTTTGTGAGGGTCAGGGAGGAATGTTCTATGACCGTTACGGCAACCAGTCCTGCGGCAGCAGCCAGGCAATCGGGTATAACATTCAGCAAGTAATCATCATTGAATCCGATCGCGTTGACGAAGTTGCCCGGCTGGCGCAGAACGCCGCCGATGAATTTGTGGGACAGGGAATAATTTTCACCACGCAAAATTTGGAATATTATTATTCCAAATTGGCGGAATTGCGGCTTGATCTGCTGGCCGAAGCCACCAAGGATGCGCAGGAACGGGCACAGCGGATTGCTCAAAGCACGGGAAAGAAAATCGGCGTTTTACAATCGGCCAGCCAGGGCGTTTTTCAGGTGACCGCCAAGAATTCCGTGGAGGTTTCCGATTACGGCGCCTATGACACTTCTTCCTTGGAAAAAAAGATTACCGGCGTGGTGCGGGCATCATTCACCATCAAGTAGCATTGCTTATCAATCAAAAAACGGCGTGATAATCATTACCGCCGTTTTTTTGATTGACAAAAATATTTATTTGCCGTAAATTGGGATAAAATAAGGCAATGTCCTTAGGACATAAAGCGGCCGTATTGGTGCCCGGTTAAATTTTCCTCCCTAACCGGGTATCAACGCGGCCGTTTTTTGTCTTTGCCAGCGGACGCCAATCGGACAGGGTATTGCATAAATCGGGTAAAATCTGCTATCATCTATTAACGCCGCGGCCGGAGTTTTTTGCGGTCGCGGGCGAGGTCGACAAATTCAGCAATGCCAAGCGCAATGCCAATAAAGTTGAGGACTTTTAAAGTAAAAGAAAATATGCGAATCAAAACCAAGATTGTGTCGCTGGCCGCGGCAACTTTTGCCGGTTTGCTCTTGGGAGGAAATGCTTTTGCCGGCGGCGCGGAGCAAAATGCCGATTATCAAACGATATCGGCGCAAATCCAGGAAGTGCAGAAAAAGGTTTTGCAATTGATGGCGGAAACGCAGAGCGGGAAAAAAGCCGCTCCGGTCGTGAACATGGAATTAACTCCGGAAAAACTTGATAATATTGAAAGGGAAGTGACGCGAATCGCCAAAGAAACCGAGCGATTGAAAATCGAAGTCGCGATATATCTCACGCTGGAAGATATTCGCCGAAAAACCATGGAGTTGGCTACGCAGATCACCGCCGGTTTAAATGTTTCCGCGTCAATGATTGCGGCGGCGCCGGCCGCGCCGATTGTTGCGGCCTTGCCCGCGGATTTGCCGGCCTCAAAACCGCAAGCAAACGAAGAGATTGAGGCGCAAATCGCGATTGTCCGCCGCCAGATTGACGAGTTAACCGAAGAAATGGTGGCGCAAACCGCGGCGGAGAAGGAGATTCCGGCCGAAGAAAGAACCGTGGCCGGGACCGAAGATGAAGGCGCAAAGGGGAATGTTGCGGCCTCCGAAGAAAAAGACGCTTCCTTGACCGTGGAAAAAAACGGCGGCCAAGATAGCGCGGAAACGAAAGGAGGTTTGTGGCAAGCCGTGGGAGATTTTTTCAAAAAACTTTTTGCTTTCTAATTTTGATTGCCCAAGCGCCGGTGCCTGTCCGGCGGCAAACAATTGAACGCGGCGGCAGACCGCGTTTTGTTGTCTTCAAACGCCATAAAGGTTATAATTGACAATGGATAAGATTGGATTTTCCAAATTGCATATGAAAAACCTCAAAAATAATTTGCGGCAATTTTTTTTGCCGTGCGAAGAAAATGGCGGCCGCGCCCGGATTTTTTCAGGTAATTTTTTATTGTTTTTTTTGATCGGTATCGCAGTTTTGAAAATCGGATTTGCGCTGTTTCTGCATTCGTTTTCGGGAAATCCTTTTTACGCCGACATTACCAAAACCGCGCTGATTGATCTGGCGAATTATGAACGTTCCCGAAGCAATTTGCCGCCGCTGGCGGAAAATCCGGTCTTGAATCAGGCGGCATATATGAAGGCGCTGGATATGGCGCAGGGCGGCTATTTCAACCACGTGAGCCCTTCGGGGGTTAATCCTTGGCACTGGTTTTCCAAGGCCGGATATAATTATCGTTATGCCGGTGAAAATTTAGCCATCGGATTTTTGGATTCCGGGGAGGTCCAAAAAGCGTGGACCGCATCGCCGACCCATCATGCCAACATTATTAACAATAAATATCAAGAGATCGGCATCGCGGTTTTAAAAGCCAACTTTCAGGGAAATCCCGCCACGATCGTGGTGCAGATGTTCGGCGCCCGGTCCGGCCGCAAGGAAGCCGCGCCGGCGGGCACCGCATTAAGCCAGGCGCCAACGGCACCGGAGGAAAGCGAAGTAGCCGCCCGCGGCGTTTTGGGCGCGCAGACCGCCGCGCCGGATCAGAATTCGGCGGGATTTAAGATTGCGCAATTTTTGGCGCGGGATTTTTATTTTGTAATGCAGTGGACGGTTTATTTGTCTTTGGTCGCGGTGATATTGCTTTTGTTGGTCAATTTCACTCTTAAAGCGGATTTGGCGCACGGAGATCTTTTGGCGAAAGCCGTCGGATTTATCGCCGTGATGATCGTTTTCGCGCTTCTGGACTACGGGTTGATTGCGGCCCTGGTTCCCCGAAATTTTGTTGTTTAATCCCTCCTTGTCCCATGGCGAATGCAAAAAAGAGAAAAAAAACTCGCCGGAGGTTTTGGAACAGTCCGTTTTTACCGCTGGCGCTTTTGCTGGCGTTTTTGGCGTTGATTGCGCTGTTTTGGGGCAACATTTCCTGGGTCGTGAACGCCAATATCTGGCGGCAAATTTTATCGGACGCGTTCCCGCAAATTTTTCCGCGGCCGTATGTTTTGGTCGTTAAGAATCCTACTTTGATTTCCGGCACGCCGGAAGTTGACAATAAACCGGCGATCAAGTCGCCGGGGGCGGAAAATTCTCCCGCCTCGGCGCAAAAACCCCGGCGCGATATGCTCACCATTCCCGGAATCAACATTACCGCGCCGATTATTACCGCCAAGACCGGCGACGCGGAAGTTATTTCCGGCTTGCTGGATTCGGGCGTGGTGCTCTATCCGGGTTCGGCGCCATTCGGCGAGAACGGACAAACCGTCATTCTGGGACACAGCGCGCCAGCCGGCTGGCCGAAAATTAAATATGAATGGGTGTTTTCCAAGATTAACGAGCTGGAAAAAGGCGATATGGTGGTGGTAACCTATGACAACATCACTCGCTATTATAAGGTGGCCGGATCACAGATCGTGAATCCCAAAGACGGCGTGCCGGCGCCCACGGTGGAAGGCAATTCGCTGATGCTCATCAGTTGCTGGCCGCCGGGCAAGGACACCAAACGTATCGCCGTGGAAGCCGAATTATAAAACCCCCTCGCCGGGGTTTTGCATTATTGCGTCCATACCCGCCGTCCGGTACCGCTCACCGGGTTTAAAATTAAAGGGGTCTATCCCTCGTTACCGCGAGGGTTAGACCCCTTTAATTTCGCGCCTACAATCCTTTCCCAGGGTCTAACCCCCGCGATTACACGGGGGGATAGACCCTTAAAATACAAGGATACGTTACCCCAGTGAGCAGTTACGGCATCCGCTCTTGACAAAAACTAAAAAATATGCATAATTAAAACCAATAGTTCTTTGAGGTGAAGTAAGAATGAGAATAAGAATAATGCCGCTGGTAGCGGCAATGGTTCTCGCGCTTTGCGCGAGTGGTATCGCTGATTGCAAAGACCCACTGCTTGCGGGACAATCAACTACTGCGGCGGCTTCTGCCACTGCCACTGCCACTGCCACCATAGAAACATATTATCAAGTTGTCGGAGATCCCCTAAATGGGGGATACTATAAGGCAGTCCTCCCAGGCCAAACAACTTCGTCAACATCGGCCGAAGTTAAAACTGTTCCCAATGCTTGGGTGACAGGGGCCATGGAATGGGCAGCTGGGATGTATGGCATAGGGCCTGAGGCCTTAAATAGGGACATTCCGGCGGGAACCGTTTATCTTGGTTCTGAAGGAGCCTTGATGAATGCGGTTACTGGGATTCCGCAAGCCACTGCTAAGGGATTTGCAACAACCTTGGTCAGTCGATGGAGCGGAGTAGGCTACAGCGGCAATTTTGCCTTTGCCGCCGCCTACGGACAGAATATTATGAAGCCTGGCACCTTGGAAGGTTCAATAAGCACGATCGTAATTCTGGTCTTCGATATTCAAAGCCAGAAGGTTGTGCCCTATTACTTCTGGGTCAATACCTTAACCCAGAAACCGGTATATGAACCTTTCCCCTGCTTCGCATGAAGCAACCATAACGTAATTTTTTTAACGGGTGGTTGCTTCTCTTTTTCTTTTATGCTATATAAACTTAATCTTAAATAAGACGTTGTCCTATTGACATTTTATTTAATTTAATATTTAATATAAGATATAATCTAGCAACTGTATACTGTATAAAATATAATAAATCTAATAAAATTATTATGGCAAATCACTTTTTTATTAAAAGTTTAGTTTTTCTTGGTGTAGTTTTTTTAGTTGCTGTGTTTTCCAATGAGCAAATAAACGCGGCATTTACCACTGGTACTCCGGTAACTTCTTCATTTACCACCGGTACGCCAACGACTTCTAGTTTTACTACTGGCACACCTGTTACATCCAGTTTTACCACTGGTACTCCGGTAACTTCTTCATTTACCACCGGTACGCCAACAACCTCTAGTTTTACTACCGGTACACCTGTTACATCCAGTTTTACCACTGGTACTCCGGTAACTTCTTCATTTACCACTGGTACGCCAACGACTTACACCAGCACCTACACGCTAACCCCGCATCAGGAAAATCCGCCGCTTTATGTCTACACGCCGCCGACTTGTACCAGCGAATGTTCTTCGGTGGGACAGCGCCGCTGTTCGGGAAACGGTTATCAGACTTGTTATAAGGCCGGCAACGGTTGCCTGTATTGGAGTTCGGTCACTTGGTGTGCCGCCAATCAAACCTGCATTAACGGTTCTTGTATTGCCTCTTGCACCGACGAATGTTCCATCAATGGCCAGCGGGTGTGTTCGGGCAATGGCTGGAAGCAGTGCGGCAACTATGATTCCGACTCTTGTTTGGAATGGGGCAACATCACCCAGTGCGGGTGGAATCAGACCTGCGTCAACGGTTCCTGCGTGGACACCTGCCAAAATCAATGCGTCTTAAACACCCATGAATGTTCCGGGTCTTCGGGAAGAACTTGTGTCCAAAGCGGGCAATGCACGGCTTGGGGATCATGGCAAACCTGCGATTCGCAGTGCCATTCCTGCGGCGACGGCCGCTGTGAATGCGGCGAGACCAAAGCGTCCTGCCCGCAAGATTGCGGCTACAACACGCCCACGGTGAATCTTGATTATTACGGCCAGGTCAAATGCGGCCAAAACGCCACTCTGCACTGGACATCCGCCAACGCCACTTCTTGCTCCGCTTCCGGTTCGTGGTCGGGGAGCAAAGCCACTTCCGGTTCCGAGCAAGTGGGCAACTTCACCGGTTCCAGAACCTACACCATCACCTGCACCGGTTCGGGCGGCAGCGCCTCCGACAGCGTGAGCATCACCGGCACGGCCGATGATCTGGAAGCGGACGCCGGTCCGGACAAATATGTCAACGACAACGAAAATTCCGTGCGTCTGGACGGTTCCGTGGACGGAAACTACGATTCGCTCTCCTGGTCCTGCACCGGCGGCAGCCTGTCGTCTTCATCCAGCCTGCGCCCGACTTTCTACAGTCCGAACTACAACTACAATTACAATTACAACAGTTGGGATTACGATCGCACCTACACCTGCACCCTTACCGCCCGCAACGAATGCGGCTCGGATTCCGACACGATGAAAGTGCGCGTGGCGCGCGACGATGACGATCAAGACTTCAATGTCTCTTTGATCGCCCGCCCCAAGTCCGACTGCGCTCCGTTAAACGGCGTTGATCTGATTGCCACGGTGTCCAACTACGGCAGCCTAAACTATGACCGCGATTTCACCTATTACTTTGACTGTGAAAACGACGGCCACTGGGACAAAACCGTGACCACTGACAACACTTCCTACACCGCGGTCAATCTCTGCGATTACCGCAACGTCGGCAGTTACACCGCGCGGGTGCGGGTGGAGCGGCAAAACCGCACCGCCACCGACACCGAGATCGTCCGCGCCGAACAATGCGGCATTACCGCCACCGGCGATCTGAGCATCACCAAGACCGTGAGCAATCTTTCGCTGGGAACGGGCTATCAGGGCACGGTGAGCGCCAATCCGTTGAACACCGTGGCTTACCGCATCGCGGTCACCGGCATTGCCGGCACCGCCGATAACGTGACGGTTACCGACGCGGTGCCCGCCGGCATCACCAACATCCGCGATCTGCGGGTGGACGGCATCGCCGCCAGCGGCAGTTTGTCCTCGGGCATCAGTCTGGGCACGATCGTTTCCGGGCAAACCAAAACGATCACCTACACCGCCACCGTGGCCAACGACGCCAATTTCGTCTACGGCCAAACCACGTTAACCAACGTGGCCACGGTTACCGCCGACGGCAAGTCCGCCGATTCCCGCGCCGCGGTGACGGTCAACCGCCGGGCGGTGATGGGCGCGACCGCCATCTCCACCGGGTTTGACAATCAAACCCTGGCGGGACTGGGCCTTGGTCTGGCCGCGGCGATCCTCTGCCTGGCCTGGGTGGTGAAGACCCAAATCATTGATCCCAAACGCGATCCGCGGCAGATCCTGCGCGAAAAGATCGCCGCCATCCGGAAGGGAATGTAGCGCGCGACTCCGGAATTTGAAAAGCTCCCGCAAGGGAGCTTTTTGGTTTTGTCTTGAATTTTTTCAAAAATAGGCTAGAATTGAAGATGAATTCGGGCAATTAGCTCAGTGGCAGAGCGTTCCGTTCACATCGGAAAGGCCACAGGTTCAAATCCTGTATTGCCCACATTAAAAAATAAAAATTAAAAAATCAAAATGAAAAATTAAGGTAAAATTCCTGAGAAAATTTTGATTTAATGATTTTTACATTTTAAATTGTCATTTTGAATTTTAATTTTTACATTTTTAATTTTTATGTTTGATCCCAACAAAACCACAAAACTGCTTTTTGCCTGTCTGGACTGGAGATTGCATCCGGCGATTGAAAATTATTTTGCGGCCAAAGATATTGCGTGCGATATGTGCATCACCGCCGGATCGTTAAAGGGGTTGATTGATCCGCAAACGCAAAGTTTTTTTCTCAAGCAAATTGAAATTTCCCAAAATTTGCACCATTGCCGGGAAGCGATCCTCACAATGCATATGGATTGCGGCGCCTATGGCGGATCGGCGGCGTTTTCCGGCCCCGAAGAAGAAATTTCTTGCTACCGGGAAGAATTGCGGCGCGCCAAAGAGATCATCGGCGGACACTTTCCCGAATTGGCAATCAAAACATGGTTAATCGGGCTTGATGGAAAAACCGGCGAATGGGAAATATCGCCCAAAGAAATAAATCTTGATTGAAAGGGTCCGACCCTTTTGAAGTTGTGCGCGATATGGCTAAATTTAACGATCTTAAAACTTTTCTCTATCCCTGGGGTGTGCTCACCAACACGATCATCGGCATCGGCATTTTTGCCCTGCCTTATGCGGCGCTGAAAGTCGGCCTGCCGCTGGCCCTGCTTTATTTGGCCGGATTGGGCGCGGTGGTGGGGCTGATTCATTCAATGTTTGGCGAGTTGGCGCTGAAAACTCCCGACTACAAACGATTGGTGGGCTTTGCAAAAATTCATTTGGGTCGGTGGGCGCAAGGGGTGGCGGTGGCAATCAGTATCATCGGATTTTTCGGTTCGCTTTTGGCATATATTATCATCGGCGGGGGATTTCTTTATCAATTTTGCGCCCCGTTTTTGGGCGGATCGGAAACCCTTTACGGCGTTGTTTATTTCGCGCTGGGAGCATTGTTTGTTTATTTGGGGATCGGTTTTATTTCACGGTTTGAATTTTGGGGACTGGTGCTGTTTTTTATGATTCTGCTTTTGCTGGCGGTGCAAGGAATGCCGCTGATCTCCTGGGAAAATTTCACTGCGCGCACGGGCGGCGCGGCGGATATTTTCTTTCCCTACGGACCGATATTGTTCGCGTTTTGGGCCACTTCTTCCATTCCGGAAATTGAAGAAATGCTGGGGCGCAACGGCGGCAAAAAGATGCTGGGCAAAGTCATTTCGGCGTCAATGGCCACCGTGTTTTTCACTTATCTTTTATTTATTTTTTTCATCGTGGGTATTGGCGGCGCGCAAACCGCCGAATCCGCGCTGATTGGATTGCAAGATGCGCTGGGCGCGAATGTCGTTGCCATATTGTTTTTTTTGGGATTTATCACCACGTTCAGTTCGTTTATCATCACCGGCTTGTCGTTGAAAAAAATTCTGGCCTATGATTTGAAGATCAACAAGAATTTGGCCTGGCTGATTACTTCGGCGGTGCCGATCGCGCTTTTTTTGAGCGGATTGCGCGATTTTATGATGATCTTCTCGCTGATTGGCGGCGTTTTTCTGGCAATTGACGGTATTCTGATTATTTTGATGTATCAAAAAATCCGCCCGGACAGAAAAATGATTTGCTGGCCGTTGCTTTTAATTCTGGCCGGCGGTATAATCTACGAATTGGTCTATTATTTCGTTTAACGTAAATTTGTTTTAACAATGGCGCTTTCATACGTCATTATTTTTCTTCTGTGTTGCGCCGCGCTTTATTTTGCGGGCAACTGGGTAATCGCCGGCACGGCGCGCTTGGCCAAGTTTTTCGGGCTGAAAGAATTCGTCGTGGCGTTTTTTATTATGGCGCTGGCGGCCACTCTGCCGAATCTGTTTTTGGCGATAATGGCCGTCGCCAACGGCATTCCCGAACTTTCGCTGGGCGACATTTTGGGCGGCAATGTGGTGGATATGACATTGGCCGTGGCGCTGGCGGCGTTTTTTTCCAAAAAGGGGATTGATGCCAAGGGGCAAACCATCCAAACCAGCCTGATGTTCACTTTTGCCGCGGCGGTTCTGCCGCTGGCGCTTTTGATGGACAATTATTTATCAAGAATTGACGGTCTCCTGCTTTTGGCGCTGTTTTTTGTCTATATTTGTTGGCTTCTGTCCAAAAAAGAAAGGTTTAAGACCATCTATGACGGCCATCAGGTTGCCATCGGCAAGCAAATCAAGCATTTTTGGCAGGATATCGCCCGGGTGGCGGCGGGAATTACCAGTATGATCGTTGTGGCGCAAATCATTATTTTTGCGGCCAATCAGTTTTCTTCGGAGTTGTCAGTGGCCTTGCCGCTGGTCGGCATTTTGATCGTTGGTTTGGGAAATTCGTTTCCGGAAATATACTTTGGCATTGCCGCGGCCAAAAGCGGCAACACGAAAATGATCTTGGGCGATTTAATGGGCGCGGTGATTATGTCGGGAACGATGGTGTTGGGATTGACGGCGCTGGCCTCGCCGATAAAGATCAACGATTTGGAAATGTTTGGCGCGGCGCGGTATTTTCTTTTCGGCGCGGCGGTTTTCTTCTACATTTGCGCCCGGAGCGGCCAGAAAATCAGCAAAAAGGAAGGGTTACTGCTCTTGGGGATTTATATCGCTTTTTTAATCACCGAGGTTTTCGCGCGGCATTGATTTTTCTTTGACACGGGCGATTTCGGCTTGGATTTGCGCGGCCTTTTCAAATTGCAGATTGCGGCGTGCCAGATCCAGTTTGGCGCCCAGCTCTTTTTGATATTCCCTGATAAATTCGTCGTCGGGCAATCTTTCTTCTTTTTTGTCGCGCGCCGACAAGGTTTCTTTAATTTCTTTATAAATCACTTCCGGCGAGATGCCGCGTTTTTTGTTATATGCTTCTTGGACTTTGCGCCGGCGGTTGGTTTCTTCAATCGCGCGCGCCATTGATCCAGTGGTGCTGTCGGCATACATAATCACCAATCCTTGCGGATGGCGGCTGGCGCGCCCCATAATCTGCACCAGCGAAGTTTCGTCGCGCAAAAAACCTTCCTTGTCGGCGTCAAAAATTATGATCAAAGAAACTTCCGGCAAGTCAAGCCCCTCGCGCAAAAGGTTGATCCCCACCAAAACATCAAATTTTCCTTTGCGCAAATCTGCCAGAATTTTTGGCCGCGCCAAAGTTTTAATCTCCGAATGCAGATACTCGGCGCTTATTTTTTTACTTTTAAGGTGGTCGGCCATCGCTTCGGCCAATTTTTTGGTGATGGTCAGGCATAATGTGCGCTGGCCAACCTCCTTGCGCTTTTCAATTTCTTTGATTGCGTCGGCGATTTGATTTTCCGTGGGGCGGATGCTGATTTCGGGATCCAGCAGATAGGTGGGGCGCACGATCTGTTCGGCGATTTGCGCGGAAACTTTCTTTTCATAATCGCCGGGCGTGGCCGAAACGAACAAGACTTGATTGATTTTTTTTAGGAACTCGTTATATTTCAGCGGCCGGTTGTCAATCGCCGACGGCAGGCGGAAACCATAGTTGATCAGCGGCTGTTTGCGGGCGAAATCGCCGGCCTGCATGCCGTGAATTTGCGGCACGGCAATGTGCGATTCGTCAATCATCAGCAGATAATCTTTTGGAAAATAATCCAGCAGGGTATAGGGCGCCGAATCGGGTTTTCTGAAATCCAAATGCCGCGAATAGTTTTCAATGCCGCGGCAACTGCCGGTTTCGCGAATCAGCGAAATGTCATATTCGGTGCGCCGGCGGATCCGTTCGGCTTCCATCAATTTTTCCCGTTTTTTGAAAAATTCCGCTTGTTCCTCCATTTCGGCGCGGATATTTTTGATGGAAATTTCGATCTTCTCCTGGTCGGCCATCCAAAATTTTGCCGGCCAAAAATCGGCTTCGGCGGCAGGTTCAAATTTGCCGAACGGCGCGGGGCTTTGAGCGATGCTTTTAATCGCGCCGCCGGCAATTTCCACGCGGCAAATGGTTTGCGCGCCGGCCAGCCACACATCAACAAAATTCATCCGCTTGCGGAAGCGCCCGGGCGCCAGTTCGTAATCGTTTCTTTCGTATTGCAAATCCAGCAGGCGGCCGAAAAATTGTTCAAAGGTTGCCGGATCGCCGGGCTTGGCAATGAACCGCTCGCGCAAGTAGGTTTGCGGCGATCCCAAATTGTAAATGCAGGAAACTGACGCCACCACGATCGCGTCGCGCCGGGAAAGCACCATCTGCACCGCTTCATGGCGCAGGCGGTCAATCTCCTCGTTGATTTTAGAGTCTTTTTCAATGTAGGTGTCGGTGGCGGGAATATAGGCTTCGGGCTGGTAATAATCATAATACGACACAAAATAGCCCACCGCGTTGTTGGGGAAAAATCCTTTGAACTCTTCGTATAATTGCGCCGCCAGAGTTTTGTTGGGCGAGATTATCAAGGCCGGCCGGCCGGTTCTTTCAATCACCTTGGCCATAGTATAAGTCTTCCCCGACCCGGTCACGCCCAAAAGCGTCTGAAATTGATTTCCGGCGCCAATTCCCGCGGCCAGCTTGTCAATCGCCTGCCCCTGGTCTCCCCGCGGCTCAAACTTTGAAACAATTTTCAGTTTCCGCATTGTATTCAGGGTCTATCCCTTGTGTAATCGCAAGGGTTAGACCCTTTTAAAAGTATTTTTCAAGCCTTGACATTGGCTCATATTTTTTTACACTGCATCTATGCACATTCCAACAATTGTCAGGCTGGAAGGGCCTGGCGGCCAAGAAATAAGAGGAGAATGGAAAGTTTTAGAGGTTTCTTACTACCCCTATGGAGTCATAGAAAAGATTGTTCTGGTTCCATTAGTTAAGGAACTTCCATAATTTTCTAATTCTCTTTAAATACTTAAATTTCTCATTAAGTATTTTTTATTCAATTAACATTTTTCTTCTTTTTTTATTATACCCGATGGCGAAGCGGTGGGCTTCGTCGCGGATTTGTAAAAACAAATTTGACAAATTCGGCGGCAATTTTGACAGTTGCGCGTAGTTTCTTGAAAATTTGGTAAATAATTTGCCGTCGCTATCGCCGATTTTTGCCAGCGCAATTGTTGGTATATCAATATTCTTGGCGGATTTCAACTGGCCTTTGCCGCCGTCAATCAAAATCAGGTCGGGGAGCGGCCATTCTTGGCGCTTCATCCGGCGTTTTAATATCTCGGCCAGCGATGCCACATCATTCTGGCCATTGACGGTCTTTATCTTGAATTTGCGGTATTCGTTCTTATTCGGCAGGCCGCCCTCAAACACCGCCATTGATCCCACCGCCAGCGTCCCCTGCAAATTGGAAACATCATATCCTTCCACCCGCAAGGAATTTGCATAGGTGTCACCTACGCAAGTTTTGCCTTGATAGATAGACAACAGAATGCGCAACAGCGCCATTATTCCATTATAATTTTTCTTTGCCTTTTTATTTTTGTTCGCGCACGGCGCCGGACACAAACCCAATGAATGGTAAAAGCACGGCTTTTTCGGCAGGTTGCGGCACGACCGATAGGGCAGCGCCTTGCGAATCTCTTTTAAAAACGATTTCACCTCCCGCCCGGACACATACGGTCCAAAATTTACAGGGGTTGAACCCCTGATAGCTATCAGGGGTTCAACCCCTGTCGGCTTTTTAATTTGGTGGGTGAGATAGACGCGCGGGAATTGTTCGTTCGACAATGCGATGTAAAAGTAGTTTTTGTCGTCTTTCCATTCCACATTCCAGCGCGGCTGGAGCTTTTTGATAAACTGCTGTTCCAACAAAAGCGCCTCTTTTTCGCTTGAGGTTTGGATAAAGTCAATGCCGGCGATTTGGGAAACAAAATCAAAGCTGTGCTGGTCCGGCTTTTGAAAATGGTTTTTGACCCGCTTTTTCAAATTTTTCGCTTTTCCAACATAAATCACCCGCTCGGCAACATCCTTGAAAAAATACACCCCGGCCCCATCCGGCAACCCTTCAATTTTGTTTTTCAAAACATCATCCATCTTTTCAACCTACCACAAAGCGTGGGCTTTTCAAGATGGGGATTTGGGGGTATAATGAAGCGCTACGCTAACTAAATTAAAAATTATAGTGCAAAATTTAAAATGATTAAATGCGTAAATTCACGAATATTTAAGTTGTGCTAATTTTTCATTTTACATTGTCATTTTTCATTTTGATTTTTCAACTTTAAATTTTCATGGAGGATTTCATTGAGCTTTCGGGCGTTCGGGTGCACAATTTGAAAAATATTTCCGTCAAGATCCCCAAAAACAAATTGGCAGTGATTTGCGGTATCTCCGGATCGGGGAAGTCGTCGCTGGCGTTTGACACGATTTTTCAGGAAGGCCAGCGGCGTTATTTGGAAAGCTTATCGTCATACGCGCGGCAGTTTTTGGGCGGGCTGAAAAAACCGGATGTGGATAAAATCAGCGGGTTGTCGCCCACGATCGCGGTCAACCAAAAAACCATCTCTTCAAACCCGCGCTCCACGGTGGGCACCCTCACGGAAATCTATGATTACCTGCGCTTGCTGTTCGCGCATATCGGCATCGCGCATTGCCCGAAATGCGGCCGGCCCGTGTCGGCGCAAACCCCCGATCATATCGCCGAAAAAATTTATCAAACGGCGTTAAAAAAAGAGATTTCAGTCGTGGCGCCGGCAGTGGCCGCCAAAAAAGGCGCGCATGCCGGCGTCTTGGAAGAAATCTATCGCTCCGGCTGGCCCAAAGTGATCATTGACGGCATCACCTATGACGCTGCCGAAGCCAAAGACAAGGTTTTGGACAGAAACAAGGCGCATACCATCGGCGTGGCGGTGGATGTTTTTGATTTGCGGCAATTCAATGAAAAGCCCAAAAACGAAAAAAAACAGATTTCCAAAAGCGAACGGGAAGCGCTGGCGGCCAAGAGAAAGCGGCAAGAAAATTTTATGAAGGAAGAGAAAGAGAGAATTTTGGCGGCGGTAAAAAAGGGGCTGGAGATCGGCAAAGGAAAAATCATCGCCGACCGGCCGTTTTCCACGCGCTTTTCCTGCCCCGATTGCGACATTTCCTTGCCCGACATTGAACCCAAGATTTTTTCTTTCAACAGCCCCTACGGCGCGTGCAAAACTTGCCAGGGACTGGGAAAGATTGCCAAAATCAACGAGTCGCTGATTTTAAATCCGCGCCTGTCGCTGAATCAGGGAGCGATTTTGCCCTGGTTTTCGCTGGGGAGGTGGTCATTGCGGACAATGGGGGTGCCTCATCAAAAATGGTCATTGCAGAATTTGGCGGCGGCAAAAAGTTTTTCGCTGGACGAGCCGTTTGGCAATCTGCCCGAGCATATCCAAACATTGGTGCTCTATGGCGATAAGAGCGAGCCGAATTACGAAGGCATTATCTCCCGCATGGAACGCGCCTATCGCGAAACGACTTCGGAATATTTGCGGCAGGAAATCACCAAGTATATGTCCGAGATTGAATGTTCGGCTTGCGGCGGCGCGCGGTTGTCGCCCGAAGCGTTGAGCGTGAAAATCGCCGGCAGTAGCATTGCCGATGTTTGCCGCTTGCCCGCAAAAGACGCCATTGTGTTTTTGGAAAACCTGAAAACCGGATTGCCCGAAAAACAAAAGGAGATCGCCCGGCCGCTTTTGGCCGAAATTTGCAAGCGGCTGAGTTTTCTGGCCGAAGTCGGCGTTGATTATATCAATCTCGGCCGCGAGGCCACCACGCTGTCGGTGGGCGAGAATCAGCGCATCCGCCTTGCCTGCCAGCTGGGTTCGGCGCTCTCGGGAGTGGTTTATGTGCTGGACGAGCCCACCGTGGGGTTGCATCAGCGGGATGTTGACCGCCTGATCGGCGCGCTGAAAAAATTAAAAGACCTGAAAAACACCGTCATCGTGGTGGAGCACGACGAACAAGTGATCCAAGCCGCCGATTGGGTGATTGAGATCGGTCCGGCCGCGGGCAAGCACGGGGGCAAGCTGGTCTTTGAAGGCACGCCCAAACAGCTTTTGCGCGCCAAAACCCTCACCGGCAAATATCTCTCGGGAAGAATGTCCATTTCGGCGGGATTCAAAAAGAGAGAGGTGAGCGAACGCACCTTGTGGCTGGAGTTGTCCGGCGCCAAACAATTCACGCTGAAGGGCGCGGATTTGAAAATTCCCCTCGGAAAACTTACGGCGGTTTGCGGCGTTTCCGGATCGGGAAAAAGCACGCTGGTGATTGAAACGCTGGCGGCGGTGCTGTTGCGCGATTTGATGCGCGCCCGGACGGTGCCGGGAAAATATGAATCGCTGGCCGGAACCGAACGCATCAACAAAGCGGTGCTGGTGGATCAAAGTCCCATCGGCAAAACGCCGCGCTCCAATCCCGCGACCTACACGGGAGTGTTCAATTATATTCGCGAACTCTACACGCGCACCCGCGACAGCCAAATCCGGGGGTTCACCCCCGGCCATTTTTCGTTCAACACCCAAAAGGGAAGATGCCCCGTTTGCGCCGGCGAAGGCTGGCAGAAGGTGGAAATGTATTTTCTGCCCGATATCTATGTGGAATGCGAGGCCTGCCAAGGCAAGCGGTTCACCGCCGAAGTGTTAAGCGCCAAATATCGCGACAAAAGCATCGCCGATGTTTTGGAAATGAGCGTTGACGAAGCGAAAAACTTTTTTGCCGACATCCCGCCGATCAACGACAAAATGCAAACGCTCTCCGACATCGGGTTGGGCTATTTGCAGTTGGGGCAATCCGCGCCCAGCTTGTCGGGCGGGGAAGCCCAGCGGGTGAAATTGGCCACGGAACTGGCCAAGCGCGACACCGGCCGAACAATTTACATTTTGGACGAGCCCACCGTGGGCCTGCACTTTGACGACGCCAAAAAATTGCTGATCATTTTGCGCCGCCTGGTGGAAAAAGGCAACAGCGTCATAATCATTGAGCACAATCTCCAGATCGTGAAAGAAAGCGACTGGTGCATCGAGCTCGGCCCCGACGGCGGCGACAAAGGCGGCAAAATAATCTTCACCGGCACCCCGGAACAGCTGGCCAAGTCCAACACCTGGACCGCGAAGTTTTTGAAGTAATGCTTATCAAAAAATGAGGACAATGTCCTCTTTTTTGAATTCCGATAGGCTTGTGTGTTTGCGTGATTGTATTAATTTTGTTATTTTAAAAAAAGAATAATAAGCTGGTAAAAATGCACAATATGAAAAATATTAAAAAAACATTATTGGTTTTGATCGCAACCGCATTTCTTTCCCTTTGTTTTGTATTTATCGCGCCGAAAGCCAATGCCGCAAATTTATTAACACAGGAACAAACGCAAGCGATCAAAATCGCGATACAATCGATATGGATTCAACTCCAATCATTAATGAGCCAATTGGAGCAATTGAACGCGCAAAATAATCAAACTCAAACCCCGAAACTAAGTGGCGTAGTCCATTCTCAAAGCGATATACGGCAAAAAATGAAAAGCTATATTGCCACCCCGATCACTTTGACTAAGATAGATAAAACTTTGTTTCAAGGACAAAATATCGTTATCAATGATTCATCGATAGTTAAAATCGCAAATAAAAATCAATTTAAAAATATCCCTTTCGCCAAAAATAACAATATCTATGCTTTTAATTTGCAGGATAATACGGTTTCCAATTCTGGGTATCAAACCAACGCAACCGATTTTTTCCTGACCTCTGCCGACTGGCAAATGTTTGCCTTTCAAGACAAAAAGGGGAATTTCTATATTGCAAATACCGGCATGGGCAGTGTAGTAAAATTATTCGATTTCACTTCAAATAATATCAAATTAAAACTTACTGCCAGATTTCAGGCGATGGCCTGGGGAAAAGATGGAAATAGAATGATTTTCACGATAGTCGGTAATTATCCTGAAATGGGCGGCTCCGATACGACCAAAAAGGAGGATGGCTTCTGGCATTCCGTTGCCGGTTTGTATGTTGTTGATTTTAACAACAAAGAAATTCAAAAAATCTTAATTTCGGGGTTTGATGACCAAATGGCATCATATGCGAAATATGTTGCGCTGGATAACGACATTTTCGCAATCGAAGCAGACAATAAACCGACTAAAATAATTGATTTGGCCGAGGCTAAAGCGATAGAAATTCCGGAAACCAACCAGCTGACGGCGAATTATAACGGCGACTATGCGTTGCTAAAAACCACAGAAATCGGGGCGAATATGTCATTGGCATGCGGAAAGCTGCTTGATGGGGCGGAAACTATTTTTGAGACCAGCAAATGGGCTGAAACTCAATGGCCGGTCATTTCCCCAAACGGCAAAATTATTGCCTACACTTACAGCGCAAGCGCCAATAACGATGCAATAATGCTTTATGATGTGGCAAAGAAAACAAAAACGGAAATAATCCAATCGCGCTACAACAATTCCGATTCAACATTGGCAAACCATTGGGTTGATGATGAAAAGCTGATTTTTACCGCGACCGGCAGTAGCGGGAGGAATTATTATATTTACAATCTGGCAGACAAAACCATCTCGTTGATAAATAGATAAGGCCTCACCTTAACCATATCAAAATAAATCCGCAGGTTTACCTGCGGATTTTTAATTACCGGTTGAGATCGGCCCCGACGGCGGCGACAAAGGCGGCAAAATCATTATCACCGGCACCCCGGAACAGTTGGCAATGAGGAATACCTGGACCGCGAAGTTTTTTTAATGCGGGCGAATAATCATTCGCCCCTACGAAAATACATTGGTTTTGAATTTGTAGGGGCAAATAATCATTTGCCCGTATTTGATTTTTTGTTATTGCGGGCGTAATCTTTATGTATGGACACAATTACAATTATGCTATTTGTTGCGGTAATCGCCGCAATTGCTTTCCAAACATGGATTTTGTTGCGCAAAAAGGAAGAAAAAGGGAATGAGCCGGCGGCGTTTGGGATGCTGCAGCAGCAGTTAAACCAGGTAAGCCAGACGCTGGATTCAAAACTGACCGAATCCAACCGGGCAATGCAGCAGCAGTTCGGGCAGAGCTTCAAGGTGATTGCGGACGTGACGCAAAAATTGACCGAGCTGGACAGCACCAACAAACAAGTGGTCGGTTTTGCCGAACAACTGCAATCATTGGAAAATATTTTGAAAAATCCCAAACAGCGGGGGATTTTGGGCGAGTATTATTTGGAAACCGTGCTGAAAAATGTTTTGCCGCCGCAATCGTTTCAGATGCAATACAAATTCAAGAACGGCGAAATCGTGGATGCCGTGGTGTTCGTCAAAGACAAAATCATTCCCATTGATTCCAAATTCTCGCTGGAAAACTACAACAAAATCATCAACGAAAAAGACGAAACCCGCAAGCGGGAACTGGAAAAGATTTTCAAGGCTGATTTGAAAATGCGCATTGACGAAACTTCAAAATACATCCGCCCCGGCGAAGGGACGATGGAATTCGCGCTGATGTTTATCCCCTCGGAAGGCATTTATTACGATTTGCTGATTAACGAGGTCGGCGCGGTGAAAGTCAACACCCGCGACTTGATTGAATACGCCTTCACCCAGAAACGGGTGATCATCGTGTCGCCCACGAATTTCTTGGCCTATCTGCAAACCGTTCTCCAAGGCCTGCGCGCCCTGCAAATTGAAGAATCCGCCAAAGAGATCCGCCAGCGGGTGGAAATGCTGGGTAAGCATTTGACGGCCTATAACGACTGTTTACAACGGCTGGGCGGCCACCTGGCAACCTCGGTGAACACCTATAACGCCGCCTACAAGGAATTCGGCAAAATTGATAAGGATATTCTAAAAATCACCGACAACGGCCGCGACAAACTGGAAGTGAGGCAAATCGATCGCCCCAACCCGGAAAATTGACTTTTGAGGGGATTTGTTATAGAATCGGATTGCTGTTGAATTTTATTCATTACTCATAAACTAATTTACTATTCTATGTTGGCAGTAATTAAGACCGGCGGAAAGCAGTATATTGTAACCCCCGGGCAAAAATTGAAAGTGGAAAAATTGGCGGGCGAGGAGGGTGCCGCGATTAAATTTGAAGAAGTTTTGCTGGTGGAGGGGGACGATAAGAAAGTTTCTGTGGGACAGCCTGTGGTGGCTGGCGCGGCCGTGTCCGCCAAAATTGTGGCGCAAACCAAAGGCCCAAAAGTGATCGCCTACAAATACAAGGCCAAAAAGCGTTATCATTTGAAAAAAGGCCACAGACAGCAATTGACCGAAGTGGAAATAACGGGGATTGAAATAAAGTAATTATTATCAAAACCGCTCCAATTTTGGAGCGGTTTTTAAGTTTCAAAGTTACACTTTTCGTTTTAAAATTTCCACTTCGGCACGCAAATCCATCAAATCAATATTGCGTGCGGCACCCGCTAAATTTGTTTCAATCCGCGCTTGCCCGGCCTTCAATTCGGCAACATCTCGCTCAACACACCCAATTCTCTCGATCTGCTCCAAGAATCCCTGTTGCATTTTTAGTAACAACTGTTCGGAGGTATTATCAATTTTTTTATCTACCGCGTCAATCTTTTTATCCAAAATCCCAAACTTGGTGTCAATTTTTTTATCCAAAATCCCAAACTTAGTGTCAATCTTTTTATCTAAAATCACAAACTTAGTGTCAATCTTTTTATCCAAAATCCCAAACTTAGTATCAATTTTTTTATCAAGAGTTGAAAATCCCGCCGCCATGGTTTGCGCCAGCGACTCCAAAGTTACCGGTTGTTTTTTTGATGTTTTGGCCATTGTCGCAATTAACATTACCATAACGCTTTCATTATACAAAACCCGCATAGACAATGTCAATTTTCCTATTTGTAACCGCTCACCGGGTATTTGTATTTTAAAGGTCTAACCTTCGCGATGACGCGAGGGTTAGACCTTTCCCAAAGAATCCGAATTTAAAATTAAAGAGGTCTATCCCTCGGTTGAATCCCTTTAATTTTGGATCCAGTGAGTAATTGCTTCATTTTTTTCCAAAATGCAGTCCCGCCAAATTTGACAAAATCGCCAATTTATGCCATAGTCCGGCCAGCATTCCAATCAAAATTTAATAACGAAGGAGGTGATTTGATTGGGAATAAAGGGAAATAGCCTTGACACAGTCTTGAGAAATCTTGCTCGCGTTCGCGATCAAGAGCGCGGATATGAGGAAATTAAACCCTTGCTTTTAATCCCGGGCGGTGCGATGCGTGGCGCGGCAGTTAACGTCGGACAAATTCGCGCCCTCCAAGAAGAGGGATTCGGAGATGTCTTCCGGAATATGATTGGAATTTCTTCCGGCGCAGCGGTTGCGGCATACTTTGCGACCAATAACCGCGACCAGATATTGAGGAGTTGGGATTTAGTTTATAAATGTATCCCGAATTATGTCCATCCCGGAATAACAAATATCGGACGGATATTTGACACTCCCGGGATTGAGGAAGAGTTAAGAGGTGGCGCTTATGCTCCCGATCTGAATTCCATCCTTGAATCTCCCCATGGTTTATACTTTGGGGTGATTGTAAGGAAGACTGGCGAGTTTGTCCTTTTGCGTTCTGGGAAGGATATATTCTCAAAGGTTAGAGCATCAATGACCATACCTTGGATATCCCGAGGCAAAGCAATCATTGATGGGGTAGAATATCTAGATGGTGGATTCTACCCAATCCCGTTGGATGAGATTATCAAGGAATTCAATCCAACGGACATCTTGATATTGTCCAATAAAACGCAAGGTCAGCTGGACGAACAAGATGCACTAGGGAAAATGCTGGGTATCTATATTAAAAAGTACCCCAGAGACATTCGTATGAAGATTGCCAGAAGCCACAATCAATTGGCAAATCTTTCAAAGTGGGTTGATCGCGGAGTGAATGTTGGCGTTCTGTTCCCGCCCGAAACCGGGATTCACGGCTTAACCAAGAATCACGAGGCGCTTCGCAACGCAATTAACGTTTCCTACGAAGACGCGTTAAAGGTGATTGCCGGAAGCCCGTTTCGGGATGACATAGTAACAGAATTCGCAAATATGGCTCGTTTGGGTCATTCTCTCGAGAAGTAAAACTCTCGGGTTCTTTTTTTATGCGGGCGCGAGTTGCAATCAAATTGCATGGGTAACGCCTATGCAATTTTTGTGTTCTTTTATTTTGGGCGGGTTTTTGGTATGTTGAATATATAAATAACAGCGTAAGGAATATTATAGATATGAAAGCAAAAGAAATTGAGGAAAAAATTCAAAAAATTGCCGATAAGATTGTTGCCGAATACAGGCCGGAAAAAATCATTCTTTTCGGTTCTTACGCGTGGGGGAAACCGCACAAAGACAGCGATTTGGATTTTTTCATCATCAAAAAAACCGACGATCCAATGTTAAAACGGATAGTGGACGTGGATCGCCTTTTTTTGCGGCGCGATTTTGCGATGGATTTTTTGGTCTACACTCCCGATCAAGTCAAAAAAAGAAAGGAGATGGGAGATCAATTTGTGGCAAATATTTTAAATAAAGGAAAACTTTTGTATGCAAAATAAACCGCCCGCGGACAAAATTTGGCAGGAATGGATGAAAAAAAGCGCAAAACGATGAATTAAGCGCCCAATCAATTTTGAAGCACCGCGACGGCGCGCCTAGTGTTGTTGGTGCGTTATCACAACAAATGGCGGAAAAATATCTCAAGGGCTTGTTAGTTTTTTATGACCAGGATTATCCCAAAATTCACGATTTGATCAGAATCGCCAACTTGCTTGAACCATTAACGCCGGAAATTTCAAAATTGATTGATAATCCGAAATTGAGCGAGATAAGCAAGCTTTATGTTCTTGATCGCTATCCTGCCGATATTCCTGATCTGACATGGGAAGAAGCGGAAAGCGTTTTTGAGGCGGCGCAAAAAGTTAAAAATTTCGTTATTGATAGAATTAGTAGCGAAAATACAAATCCGAAAAAATAATAGCCAAACGTAAAAGCGCGGGGGAACCGCGCTTTTTGCGTATGTTTGGATTTAGTTATCAATGATCAATGATTTTATATTCCCAGTTGTTCTTCGCTTGCCGCGTATTGGCCCTGATCCTGGTATTCGTAGCCTTCGGTGTAGTTTTTAAAGCACACGGTGCGCTCGTCAAAGAAAAGATTCTGTTTGCCCACCGGGCCGTTGCGGTGCTTGGCGACAATGATTTCGGCAATGCCTTTCTTTTCGCTGTTTTCGCGATAGCGATCCTCGCGGTAGATAAACATCACCACATCGGCGTCCTGTTCAATGGCGCCGGATTCGCGGAGGTCGGACAGCTTGGGCACCGGCGGGATGCGCTGTTCCACCGCCCGGGACAGCTGGGATAGGACAAGGATGGGGATATTGAGTTCGCGCGCCAATCCTTTCAGGGCGCGTGAATTTTCCGAAACCTGTTGCACCGGGCTGGCCATGCGGTTGAGCGGCTCCATCAATTGCAGGTAGTCAATCACCAATAATCCCAATCCGTTTTCCGCCTGCAAGCGGCGCGACAGCGCCTTCATCTGCAAAACGGACGGGGAGCCGACATCATCAATAAACAGCGGCATTTCCGCCAAAATTCCCAGCGCCCGCTGGATGTTTTCAAAGTCTTCGGTTTGCAATCGGCCGGTGCGGATTTTCCACAAATCCACCCCCGAATAGGCCGAAATCAAGCGATCCACCATTTGGTCTTTTGACATTTCCAGCGAAAACACCCCCACGGGAATTTTTTCCGTGGCGGCGATATTGGCGGCGATATTCAACGCCAGCGTGGACTTACCCAACGATGGCCGCGCCGCCAGAATCACCAGATCGGATTTTTGCAAACCCGAAAGCATTTTGTCCAAGTCGGCAAAACCGGTGGGCAGGCCGCGCGTGCCGCTCCCTTGTGACAATCGTTCAATGCGGTCAAACGCGTCCGGCAAGGTTTCTTTGATGGCGGTAAATTCCTGGGAAATTCCTTTTTGCGCGATATTGAAAATTTTCTTTTCCGCGGCGTCCAGCACCGTTTCCAAATCTTCGCTTTCATCATAACCAAGCATTTCAATATCGCGCGACACCGAGATTAGGTCGCGCAAAACCCGCTTGTGGCGCACGATCCGGGCATAGGACGCCACATGTCCGAAGCTGGGTACCAGATTAACCAGTTCGGTCAAATAAGCACTGCCGCCGATCGCTTCCAATTCGCTCTTTTCTTTCAAACGGTTGGAAACGGACAAAAAATCAATCGGGTCGCCCTTTTCAAACAACTCGCGACAAACTTCGTAGATCGTGCGATGATTGTGTTTGTAAAAATCGTCGGACGACAAAACGTCCGCCACTTTGCTCATCGCGTTGTGATCCAGCATCAGGCAACTCAATACCGATTGCTCAATCTCCAAATTTTGGGGCGGGATTTTTCCCGGAATATTGTCGCCGGCCATAAAGGAATTCTTGATTGTCCATCCTAGCAAAACCAAAGAGGAAACACAACCATTGACAATCGGAAGCGGTTGGGCTATACACTTGCTTATGCCCGGCATTTGGAACTGCCGGAAAGGGAGGAAAAAACATTAGGAATAGCAATAATAATAACAATTGTTCATTGCCTCCTATTCTCCAGAGAATAGGAGATGAAAATATGAGGCGGAAAAGAAATAGAAGGATTTCGATTTTAATTCTTGCTACAATTATTTTTTTTTGCATAATAATTATAGCGGATTTTTCCACCTTTTTCTTTCAAATTTTTTCAACCCGTTTTGGAAAAATTTGACAGGAAACGCAAGTCCTTGACATTGATTTTAAAAAAAGGTAAGCTGTCATTGTTGCCGAGTTAATACAAAAACATGGCGGACAAAAAAGCACCTGCAAAAAAAACCAACAAGAAAAAAGTGGCGCCCAAAACTTGCATCTGCTCCTGCAGTTGTTGCCCAAGCAAGTGAGCGTTTTGGCAAAAAGTTAACCGCAAGAAAAAAGTCATAATAAATTGTATGATATTATGATTTTTTGTTTGTTTTTAACAAGCATTGAATTTCAAACTTTCAGAGGGGCGAGAACTTCCAAAATTGAATAGCGAAATATTTTTAATTTTCCACAAAAATATTTCGTGAGCCAAAAGTCGCGTGCGCTTTAACAAAAGCACGCAAGGTGCGCAAATTAAAACGCGCACTGAAAGAATTTTTTGAAGTTGTCTTGGACTCTTTTACTGAGGATTTGATCCTGGTCCAGGATGAACGCTGGCAATGTGGATAAGGCATGCAAGTCGAGCGGACCAAGTGTCTTGCACAAGGGAATTCTGATTAGCGGTAAGTCGAGCCTCAACAAAGGATGCAGTATTGATTTTTGAAACGGCCTTGAATATGTTGAGCGAGTATTTGCGAGTGGTTAGGATTTTCCTGTGCAAGATGCTTGGTTAGCGGCGAACGGGTTAGTAACACGTAGGTAATTTACCATTGACACGGGCATAGCTCGTCGAAAGACGGAGTAATTCCCGATGGCCTCTGAGGCGCAAGCCGAAGAGTAAAGGCGTAAGCCGGTCATTGATGAGCCTGCGAACTATCAGCTTGTTGGCGGGGTAACGGCCCACCAAGGCGATGACGGTTAGGGGGAGTGAGAGCTTGTTCCCCAACACTGGGACTGCGACACGGCCCAGACACCTACGGGTGGCAGCAGCCGAGAATATTGGACAATGGGCGAAAGCCTGATCCAGCGACATTGCGTGGAGGATGAAGACGTTCGCGCCGTAAACTCCTTTTATAGGGAAAGAAGTAATTGACGGTACCCTATGAATAAGCGGGGGCTAATTCTGTGCCAGCAGCAGCGGTAATACAGAACCCGCAAGCGTTATCCGGATTTATTGGGCGTAAAGTGTTCGTAGGCGGTTTGGAAAGTCTGATATCAAATATCCGGGCTCAACCCGGGACGCGTATCGGAAACTTCCAAACTTGAAGGTGCTAGGGGCTATCGGAACGCACGGTGTAGGGGTGAAATCCGTTGATATCGTGCGGAACACCAAAAGCGAAGGCAGATAGCTGGGGCATTCTTGACGCTGAGGAACGAAAGCGTGGGGAGCAAAAAGGATTAGATACCCTTGTAGTCCACGCCCTAAACGATGGACACTGGTTGCTTGAAGTGTCGACCCTTCAAGTGGCGAAGCTAACGCGTTAAGTGTCCCGCCTGGGAAGTACGGCCGCAAGGCTAAAACTCAAAGGAATAGACGGGGGCTCACACAAGCGGTGGATCATGTGGCTTAATTCGATAACAAACGAGTAACCTTACCTGGCTAAGACGCCCGACGACGTCTCCGTGAAAGCGGAGTTTCCCACAAGGACGGCGGGACAGGTGCTGCATGGTTGTCGTCAGCAGGTGTCGTAAGATGCACGCTTAGATGCCGTAACCTGCGCAACCCTTATCGTATGTTTTACTTGTCATACGAAACTGCCGGGGACAACCCGGAGGAAGGCGAGGATGACGCCAAATCAGCATGGCCTTTGACAGCCAGGGCCGCACACGTGATACAATGGCCGTTACAAAGGGAAGCCAAGCCGCGAGGCGGAGCTAATCCCATCAAAAACGGCCCCAGTTCGGATTGAGGTCTGCAATTCGACCTCATGAAGCCGGAATCGCTAGTAAACGTGAATCATCACGTCACGTTGAATATGTTCCTGAGCCTTGTACTCACCGCCCGTCACGCCAAGCGAGCTGGGAACAGCCGAAGCGCCCCGCAAGGGGAACTAAGCTGGATTCAGTGAGAGGGGCGAAGTCGTAACAAGGCACGGGTAGGGGAACCTGCTCGTGGATCAATTAATTTACATTTTTGAGTGTCGGCTTTAGTTGAGGGATGAGAATTCTTCTCTTAACTTCAAGACGCTTATCGGTTCGTCTTTAATAAACCGGTTTTCGAAAGTCCAAGGCGACTTCAAGTAATTCTTTAATCAAAGTGGAAATCAAAGCACCCGCAAGGGTGTTTTTGCATTTGACAAAATTTATTTTTTTATAGAAACACATCAAGAAAATTTCCTTACATTTTTTGCGGTCGCAAATTTTGTCAGCAAATTTTAGGCGATGGCTTGTTTTTTTGCCAAAAACAAGTATAATGGTTTTGTTTGCGCGCCGCAGTATTTGGCTTTTGATATTTGAACTTGAATTTGAATTTGATTTTTGACATTTCAACGGGTTGGTACCCAAGTAGCCAAAGGGGCCGCGCTGTAAACGCGGTGGCTCTGCCTTCGGGGGTGCAAATCCCTCCCAGCCCACACAAAAATTTAAAATTGAAAAATCAAAATTGAAACGCCCGGGTAGCTCAGAGGCAGAGCAACTCCATGGTAAGGAGTAGGTCGGAGGTTCAACTCCTCTCTCGGGCTCATAAAAGTTAAAATTTAAGATTTAAAAAGGAAAAAAGACAATTAAAAATTAAAAACCGGTTTTCGTTTTTAATTTTTCATTTTTACTTTTTAATTTGAAACATGGCCACAAAAAAGAAACCTTTCGTAAAAATGACATGCCCGGTTTGCAAAGAGATCAATTATCGCAGCCACAAATCCAAAACGATGGAAGGCAAGCTGGAATTGTCAAAGTTTTGCAACACTTGCAGAAAGCACACCAAACACAAGGAAGCCAAGAAATAGAATCGCTGAGTCGCGTTGAACGGCGAATCGCCGAATATCAAAAAATCCGCGTTGCGGATTTTTTGTAAAAAATAGCGCCAAATCTGATCTTTGGTCAAGCTAAGTGCTTTTTGATGAAGGCGCGGCCGGAGCCGGATTTGAGATATTTTTCAAATTCAAAGGATTTGTATTTATTCGGGGATAGCAAAATATGAAATTAATTCGATCGGCAATCTTGTTTTTGTTGCCAGTACCTGCCCAGTATTGTGGCGATTCAATCTTTCTTCAATATTTTCCGTGCAACCGATATACAAATCACCATCGGCACATTTTAGAATGTAGACGAAATGCATTTTGGATTTCGAATATAGACAGACGAATAGTAATTCGTCACCTAATTGGCGGGCCTCGCCTGCTGAAACCGAGCCGAAGGGGCGAAGCTCGCCTTCGCGCTTTTTTGTTTCAAAAAAAGCGCTTCGGCGGGTGAAAGCGGGGGTGCCAGGACTTGAACCTGAAACGAAGGTTTTGGAGACCTTTGTGATGCCAATTTCACCACACCCCCGAATAGTTAATATCTAGCAAATAATTGCGCTTGGTGCAAGAATGCGGTTCCGGTAGCGATAGGATAAACAATGACAATAATTGACGGGAAGGAGAATTTTGGTAGGATGGAGCCATAGATTAAAACTTAGTTATAAAATTAAAACAATGAAAAGGGTAAATTTAAAGGCCGCGGTTTGGAAAGAAGGCAAGCAATATGTTTCACAATGTCTCAATGTTGATGTGGCCAGTTTTGGCGCAACCAAAAAAAAAGCGATGGAAAACCTCAAAGAGGCGCTGGAATTGTATTTTGAAGATCGAGATATTTCCCAAATCAATAAAGTGGAACGGCCGGATGTTTTTTCGCTGACTTTAACCAATGCCTAATCCGATACAAACAAAAAAAGTTATCAAAACTTTGGAGAAAAATGGTTTCGTTTTTGTTTCTCAAAATGGTAGCCATGCCAAATATCGCAAAAGCGGCGCGGCGAATTTGACGGCAATCGTGCCGATTCACGGCAAGGAAATTCTTTACGGAACTTTCCGTTCAATAATGCGCCAATCGCAATTGCCTGAAAGCAAATTTCGCAATTCTTAAAAAAATGACGAAGATGAAATCCAAGCCCAATACAAAAACAGGAACAGGAAAAAAAATAAAGGTTCCCAAAAAGGTGGAAGGGTTTTTGGCGAAGGTTGGCGCGAAATATGAATTGGTCGGACACCGCACGGTCTATACCGCGTTTGACAAAGCGGCAACTTTGAAGATTAAACCCGGCACGGTGGCAAAGGTTTTGACGCTTAAAATCGGCAAAGAATTGGTGTTGGCGGCGATGGGCAGCGACAAGAATTTGGATATTGAAAAACTGCAGAAGCTCGCAAAAACCGAGAAAATCGCCTTTGCCAAGGAAAAAGCGATCGTTGAAACTTTCAAAGGCATTGACCCGGGCGCGATTCCGCCGTTTGCCGGGTTGTGGAACGTGAAAGTTTTTTGCGACAAGAAATTGCTGGAAGCGCCCAAAATTATCCTGCCTTCGGGAAGCTATGAAGCTTCGCTGAAAATCACTTCTGGCGGCCTCAAAAAAATCAACCCGGAAATAATTATCGGCAATTTTTCCTCATCCCGCCCCAAAAAAACGAAAACGGCAAAATCAAAGGTTCAAAACAAATCTGCCGGCGGCGTCTTGAAAAGAAAGAAAAAATAGGTTATAAACAAACTGTTTGGCCGTTGATCATTCGGTTTTCGGGCGATTAGTTAAGTGGTATAACGCCGTCCTGATGAAATAATTTTCAATTTAATAGTTCTTTGGTGGGCGCAGGGGCGCGTAGTTAAGTGGTATAACGCCGTCCTGATAAGACGGAGGCCGAAGGTCCGATTCCTTCCGCGCCCACCAAAAAACTAATACTTGAACATAAAATTATTTCCGCTCACGAATCGCAAAAGACGGAGGCCGAAGGTCCGACTTTGCCTCGCCGAAGTTTCAACGAAGGCGGGTTCCTTCATCGCCCACAATTAAGCGGCATGATCCTTCACTTTATTCGGGACAAGCGGCCGTCCTGATGAAAATTTTTGCTAAAATTTTCCGCTCACGAATCGCGAAAGACGGAGGCTCCCTCTTGAAATCGGGATAAACTCCGATCCGACTGCGTCATTGCGATTAAAAACAAAATCCTGTTAAAAGGATTTTGTTTTTAATCGCAAAACCAAAAATACCGCAACGAAACATAAAATTGCGGCAAGAAAAAACGATGTTGAATAACTGCCGGTTTCAAACAATTTGACGATGATTTGGCCATTCGCGGCGGCGGTTTGATGGGGAACATTTTGCGCGGCAGACATTAACTTCGGCGCCAGCCACGGTCCGAGCAGACCGCCGGCACCGTATGCCGAGAACATCAGACCGTAATTGGCGCCAATATTTTTTGAACCGAAATAATCCGCAGTGATCGCCGGATAAAGCGCCAAAAAACCACCGAAGCAAAAACCGATGGCGGATGCGGCAACGACAAAACTCCAAAAACTGTTCAATCCTCCCAAAACCAACAGCATAACTCCACACAGCGCGAATACCGCCGCCAAAGTTTTTTCCCGCCCGTTTTTGTCCGAAATCCGTCCCCACGCGATCCTCCCCAAGCTGTTGAAGATGGAAACCGCCATCACCGCCAGCGTTCCCTGCGCCAAAATCTGCGAAAATTGTGCCACGGTAATGATTTCGGAAAACTTTGTTAGTCCGGACGCGGCTTGTGCTTGCCAGATATTCACCAAATTCATTATCACCAATAATCCGGCGGTACAACCAATAAAATAAGTAATCCATAAAATCCAAAACCGGCAGGTTTTAATCATTTCCTTGGTCGTGTAATCAACTTTCCGGCCATCGGCCGCCGCCGGCGGCATCCAGCCTGCGGGACAATATCCCGCCGGCGGCAAGCGCATCAATTGCGCTCCGGCGATAATTACCAAAAAATAAATCAAGCCCAAGTAAAACAGCGCCGCCATAATGCCAATCTTGCCAATCAGATAAACCGCCAGCGGCGCGAATACCAAGCCGCCGGCCCCAAATCCCGCCACCGCTAATCCGGTGATCAACCCGCGCTTGTCCGGAAACCACTTGACGCAAGTGGCAATGGGACAAACATAAGCCGCATAAATACCAAGGCCGCCCAAAACGCCAAACCCAAAAACAAACTGCGCCAAAGTTTGCGCTTTGGCCGCAACATACATCCCCAAAAGCAAAATTACCGCCCCGCCAATCGCGGTTTTTTGGGGTCCGATCTTGTCCTGTATTTTTCCCGCGATGACCATGCTCAACGCGCCCACCGCCAAAAGGATCTGTGCCGGAAGCGCTGAATCCGTCGCTGACCAATCGGGAAAATGATTTTTCAATGCCGGCTTGAAAACGCTGTAAATATAAATCGCCCCCAAACTCACCTGAATCAGCAACGCCCCCGCCACTACGCCCCAACGGTTGAATTTCATAATTTTCAATTATTTTGATTATTACGCCATCATAGCAAGCCCGGCCATTAAAGCAACGCGCTAACCGCATTGCATTTTGTCTCTTTTTTGTTATTGTGTATTTGTATTGGAGGGACCGCTAATTGTCCCGCAATCAATGCTAATCGTTGGGCCTTTAGCTCAGTTGGCAGAGCGCCTCATTTGCAATGAGGAGGTCGCCGGTTCAAATCCGGCAAGGTCCACCAATGTTTTTGGAACAATGAAGCCCCGGGAGTTTGACAGTTGAATAAAATACTTGCCGATCATCGGGAATGTCCTTTTATCGTCTTTTAAAGTTTCAGATCAAAGAATAATGGGGATTATTCAAAAAAAGAAAAACGATCACAGTGGTTTTACATTAATTGAATTGTTGGTGGTGATCGCGATTATCGGCACGTTGTCGGGAATGGTTTTAGTGGCCACGCAAGGCATAAGGGAAAGCGCAAGGATCGCCAAAGCCCGCTCCGAAGTCAGCGCGATATACCGGGCAATTATGATGATGGAAGCGAGAACCGGAAAATATCCTTCTCCGGGAAACATAAACAGCGCCGCGAATTTTAGAACTTATCTGGCCGATTATCTTCCCGGAATCGGAGATGATCCTTGGGGCCATGCTTATTATTACGATGGTTGCCCCGAACCTTGTTCAAGTTGCGCCACGTCTTGCGAAACGGGAATATGGAACACCTCGGTGTGCTCCGGAGGTCCCAACGGAACAATATCGTCCCATAATCGGGCTCCTATCGGCGATGATATTTGCATCTATTTTATCGGCGGCAAATCATGGTAAAATCTCCGTCTGTCTTGACAAACAATAAATATCTATATTATAATATAAGCATAAAACCGGGCCTTTTCCGGGTCCGTCATTGCGCCGAAGTCGGGCGCGAGGTATAATATTAAGAAATAAGTTTAAAACAAAAAAATATGACAATCACCAATGATTGGTCGGCAATCACTCTGCAGGCCCTCCAAAATGTTTGGGAAGGCGCCCTGCTGTTTTTGCCCAAATTGGCGATCGGCTTGATCGTTTTCGGCATCGGCTGGATTATCGCTTCCGGAATGGGCAAGATCACCGCCAACATCCTCAAGAAGATCAATTTTGATTCGCTGTTCTCAAAAAGCGGCTGGAAGGCCGCTCTGGAAAACGCCGAAATCAAAGTGCATCCTTCCGAATTTTTGGGTGCGATTTTGAAATGGATTTTGGTGATCGTGTTCTTGCAGATATTTGTGGAAATTTTGGGATTAAGCGCGTTTGCGGTGTTCTTGACCCGCGTGCTTGAGTGGTTGCCCAATGTGATTGTGGCCGCGGCGATTTTCGTGGTATCAATCATCGTGGCCGACATTTTGGAAAAGGTCATCAAAGCGTCGGTGAAAAGATTGGAGATCAAATACAGCAACCTGTTGGGAGCGATCGTCCGCGCGGCAATCTATACTTTCGCGGTGATGGCAATCCTGCTCCAATTGGGCGTGGCAGAAACCATTATCAGCACCGTGATTACCGGGTTCGTGGGAATGTTCGCGCTGGCATTCGGTTTGGCGTTCGGCTTGGGAGGCAAAGATGCCGCGGCGGAAGCCATTCGCGGATTGCGCGACAAACTCTCCGAAAAATAATTTTACGGAAACAAAAAACCGCATCGGTAGCGCCGATGCGGTTTTTTCAATTCTGGAACATTTCCGTGGCAAGATAATGCTCGCCGCGGTCGGGGAAGACGGTGACGATCGTTCCCTTTTCCATCTTTTTGGCATATTCGGCGGCGGTGAACATCGCCGCGCCGGAGCTGGCGCCGGCAAAAATCCCTTCCTCCCGGATGATTCTTCCGGCCATCTGAAAGGCATCGGTTTGCCCGATCTCCACGATAATGTCCACCATCACTTTATCATGGTCGCCGCAGGGCAGGTTTGAGTTCAGGATGGGCGGAAATATTCCGGTCTCAATGGAAGAATCGGCGCCCCAAATCTTGGGCTGGATGCCGATCACCCTCACTTGCGGCCAATTTTGCCGCAGTTGGCGGGCAATGCCCGAAATCGCCCCGCCGGTACCGATGCAGGAAATGAAGTAATCAATTTGTCCGCCGGTTTGTTTGACGATTTCTTTGCCGGTGGTGTTAAAATGCACCGCGCAATTTTGCTTGGCAGAAAATTTATCCAAAACCACCAATGAAGAGTCCTTGGCCGCCATTTCCTCCACCAGATCCAGCGCACCTTGCCGCCAGAGTTCGGGCTTCACTTCAATCACTTGCGCACCGAAGCTCTCAATAATCTTTTTTCTTTCCCGGTTGGCATTTTCCGGCGACACGATGATGGTTTTATAGCCTTTGATGGCCGCCACCATGGCAATCCCGATGCCGGTGTTGCCATTGGTTGCCTCAATGATCGTTTTTCCTTTTTTCAGCGCGCCGGATCTTTCGGCATCATCAATCAGCGCCCGCGCCACGCGATCTTTCATTGACCCGCCCGGATTGAACCCTTCCAATTTGGCAAAGATTTTGACGGCGGGATTGGGATTTAATTTTTTGATTTCCACCAGCGGCGTCCTGCCGATAGTGTCAAGAATATTGTCCATGGAATTTGTTAAGGTTTAGTGTTGTTTTTCTGACGAAGAAAAACTCCGGTGCTCAAATATTTTTCCCCGCGGTCGGGGAAGACGGTAACAATCGTTCCCTTTCCCGCTTTTTTGGCATACTTGGCGGCGGCAAACATCGCCGCGCCGGAGCTTTGCCCGACAAAAATTCCTTCTTTTGCCGCCAGATCGCGGACGGTTTTGACGGCGTCCTTCTCGTGAATTTCAATCACGATGTCAATCAGGCTTTTGCGATGGTCGCCGCAGGGCAGGCAAGGCTCCAGAATTTTGGGAATCGCGCCGGATTTCACCGAGCGCAATCCTTCTATTTTTTCACCCAGATAGGGCTGGATGCCGATGACGCGCATTGCGGGATGTTTTTCCCTCAGCCGGCGCGCGATGCCGGTGATCGTGCCGCCGGTGCCCAGTCCGGCGATCAAATAATCAATTTTTTCCGGAACTTGCCTGGCAATTTCCTTGCCGGTGGTGTAATAATGCGCCAAACAGTTCTGCTCGTTGTCAAACTGGTTGAGCATCACCAATTTTTTGTCTTTGGCGGCCATTTCTTTGATCATTGCCACCGCGCCGTCGCGCCACATTTCCGGCTTGACCAATATCAGTTCGGCGCCGAAAGCCAGTATCATTTTCTGCCGCTCCACGCTCATTGATTCGGGCAGAACGATCATCGTCTTATAGCCTTTGATGGCCGCCACCATGGCAATCCCGATGCCGGTGTTGCCGCTCGTCGCCTCAATGATCGTTTTCCCCTTTTTCAGCACGCCGGTCTTTTCGGCATGTTCAATCATCGCCAAGGCGATGCGGTCTTTGATTGACCCGGTGGGATTGGCGCCTTCCAATTTGGCATAGATTTTCACTTTCGGGTTGGGATTGAGTTTTTCAATTTCCACCAGCGGAGTATTGCCGATTGTTTCCAATATTTTCATAACTGTTATTTTTAATTTTTTAATTTTTAAATTTTTAAATTGAAACGCGCCTCCCGTAAAGAGAGGCGCGGTAGCATACGTTGTTGCAAACAAATTCACCAAAACCGGCCGCTCTTTACGAGAGGAACATACACAAACCGGCCGGTTTTTTTGAATGAAGTTTCTTGTTCATAGCCTTGCTCTTCCAGCATAACAAAACCAACCCATCCTTGTCAATATGTCCGCGAAAGCCAATCTGTGGTAAAATCGGCAATGGCATCCAAAAACGAAAAATATTCAAAAATGGAGGCAAATGACGCAATCATTGCCGCGGGTATCGGCGGCGGCGTGGCGGTTTATTTTTATTATATTTTGGGACAATCTTCGGGCGGCTTGATAGCGGAAAGTTTCGTCCGATGGCGATGGCTTTTGTTGATCATTTTTCCTTTGCTTGCGGATCTCGGCCTGCAAATTGCGTTTCTGATCGGCAAAAAGTTTCCGGCAATTTACCAGTTGGCCAAATTTTTGCTGGTGGGAGCGATGGCCGCGATACTTGATCTGGCCCTGCTTAACCTCTTTATGATTTTGAGCGGAGCGGCATCCGGCGCCGGTTTCAATGCGGCCAAGGGAATATCTTTTGCCGCCGCCACATCGCTGAAATATTTTCCCGACAAACTGTGGGCGTTTAAAAACAAAAACCGGCAAAATCTGAAACGCGAATTCGGCAAATTCTTTGCCATCACTCTTGCCGGATTGGCGCTCAATATTTTTATCGCCGACGTCATCGTCAATCAAATCGGGCCGCAATGGGAAATCGGCGCCGAGCTTTGGGCGAATCTGGGCGGCATCGGCGCGATAATGGCGGTTTTCATCTTCAACTTTTTCGGCTACAAAATTTTGGTGTTTGAAAAAAAATAATACAGTTTTCAGTTTTCAATTTTCATTGAATTAACAATAAATCAATCATCAAGCAAACATAAACATGAGGAAAGAATGGCAAAAATCGGAGAATCCGCAATAGAATTTTGCCAAATGATTTAAATAGCGACAAGACACTGTAATTTGTTTGTTTAAATGATAATTAAAAACTTAATCAAAGCTGAGAATTGAAAAATCGATATAACTTTAACCTATATTTATGAAAAATTTAGTGCTTTATCGCAAATACCGGCCGCAGGCGTTTGCCGACGTTATTGGACAGGAACACGTTACCAAAACCATCCAAAACGAGATTAAAAGCGGGCAAGTTGCCCACGCCTATTTGTTTTCCGGACCGCGCGGTTGCGGCAAAACCACCACCGCGCGCGTGATTGCCAAGGCGGTCAATTGTCTCAATCGCGCGGCAGACAGCGGCGAGCCCTGCAACCGGTGCGCCAATTGCGCGGAAATCCAAAGCGGACGGGCGATAGACTTGATTGAAATTGACGCGGCGTCGCACCGCGGCGTTGACGACATCCGTGAACTGCGCGAGGGCATCAAATTCGCGCCGGCAAAAATGAAATACAAAGTGTTCATCATTGACGAATGCCACCAACTTTCCAAAGACGCGGCCAACGCCCTGCTCAAAACTTTGGAAGAGCCGCCGGCGCACGCGATTTTCGTTTTGGCCACCACCGAACTGCACAAAATCCTGCCCACGATTATGTCGCGTTGCCAGCGGTTTGATTTCCGCAAACTGTCTTTGCCCGAACTGGTCGGGCGCCTGCAAAAACTGGCCAGTAACGAAAAAATCAAGGTTGAGAAAGCCGCGCTGGAATTGATTGCGCTTTCCGCCGGCGGTTCAATGCGCGACGCCGAAAGCCTGTTGGGGCAGGTCTTGACGCTGGCGGCGCAAAAAAAATCCGCCATTGCCGCCGCCGACATCCGCGAATTCCTGGGAATGACCGAAACCAAATCCGCCGCGGAATTAACGCGGTTTATTGCCGAAAAAAACGCGGCGGCGGCGGTGAGCCATCTAAACGAAATCATTGAAAAAGGCTATGATGTTGCCGAATATGGCAAAAGCTTGCTGAATTATTTGCGCCACGCGCTCGTTCTGGCAATTGTCGGTCCCAAAGACGCAAAAAACGACAACGTAATGATTGCCGGCCTGACCGACGAAGAATTTGAAGTCCTGCGGACGCAAACCCTGGCAATGGGCGAAGAAAAAATCAAAAACATCATTGATATTTTCCTGGAAGCGCAAGGCAAGATCAAATATTCTCCCATCCCGCAACTTCCTCTGGAAATCGCCCTTGTTGAATCCTGCTCCCTGTAATCTTGCGATGCACCGAAAAAATACCGTTTAAGAATTGTAAAATTCAAAAATCAGGGGTTCAACCCCTGATTTTTGGTTTGCACCCCAAAAAGCATTTTGATATTCTGCGGAACATTAAAATAAACCATCTGTCGTTAATAAACATTCCAACATTCTCAATAATGTTGGAATGTCCGCTATCCGGAAAACGCCAATTTTTTTTGTTGCTTTTATTGATTTTTATTGTTTTTGCGCTATAATAAACCCGTTTTGTAAAATTGCCGGATCGTCTAATGGTAGGACAACGGACTTTGACTCCGTTTATCTTGGTTCGAATCCAGGTCCGGCAGCCAAGGAATTTTAGCAAAACCGCTTAGGAATTAGCGGTTTTTGTGTTAAGATGTATATGTTAACAAACTTAAACTTTAAAATATAAAAAATGGAAAAACAATTGTTGGAAAAATATAAGTCCGAACTCGAAAACGAAAAGCGGCAAATTTCAAGCCAGCTGGCAAAAATCGCCGTCCAAAGCAAGAAAAATCCAAGCGAGTGGCAAAGCAAGTTCACTTCCAGCGGTAGCGAGACGGGCCATGAAGCTCGTGAAACTAAAACTGACGAATCCGAAGAATACGGAAAGCAATTGGCTGTCGCAAAGATCTTGGCACAAAAATTATCCGATATCAACGTGGCGCTTGGCAAGATCGCGAACGGTACATATGGAAAATGCGAAAATTGCGACCGCGATATTCCCGCCGAGAGGCTGGCGGCATTTCCAACCGCGAGGATATGTTCAGGTTGCGAAAGTACGCTGAACAAAGCGTAAATTAATGGAGCTTTTTTTATTTTAATTCAAAATTGCAATAGCAGTGCCGTTCCAACTTCGTCCCGGACGGCCAGCCGCGTAAAATTCGTCGCCATACTCCTCATCACGCGGCTTAACATGGAGCGCATAGCAGTTTCTTTTTTTAAATTGATAAATAAATTGTATGGAAAAAATAATTTCGTCCGTTAAACACCGATTTGCAGAGGAAGGATGGGCGTTAAAAAAATACATTCCAAGCCTCGAGGCGGTTTTTTGTATTGGAAGTTCCGCGAACAACCAAAATTTTAAAAATAAAGAATACCAGGACTTCGACATTCATTTTTATGTAAATAAAAGTTTTTTAAACAAAAAAGATCTTGATGCGATTAAAGAAATATTTCGAAAAATAGCAGAAAGTTTAGAGAATAAGGATACTGCAATTGATTATTGCATTAAGGACAAGCCATGGAAAATGGTGCCTCGAAAAAAATTAACATTGGTTTTCACGGCACACTTTTAAATCGACTTGATTACATGAAAAGAATATGTCCAAATCATATTCTTGCTTCAAATATGTTTAATAATTCCGAAACTTTATCGGGACGGCTGACTTACCAGGAAAGATCAATCCCTGGGCATGATTTTCTTTATCGGGCTGGCGGTATTGGATGGCTTAAGGAAAATTTTTACCGACTGCTAAATGTTTTTGACCCCGCCAACGAGACCACATCTGCATCAATAAAAGAAGTAGCGATATATTTTGGTCTCACACCCCTTATCCATTATTACTATTTGCGCAATGGAATGACCGCTAACCGGCAAAAAAGTTACAATTTTTTTATGAATGAAGGATCGGTTTCAAAAAAAGTCAAAGATGCCGTTGAATTCATTTATAATTTTAAAAATGGGGATAAAGAATGTCATCAGCAAGATAATCTGCCCTTATTGGAGGCAACTTATATCGTTCTAAATTTTGTAGGAAAATCGTTTGCAGAAACTGGCGCAAAAGCAACAGAAAAACAGCAAAATACTATAGAAGATGAAGATTCCGCACTTATAAGTACTTTAATTGGCCGACAAGCCAGCATAGCAAGCGTAAAAAGTTATTTTTCGGCTAACACTTTTGTCGAAGCATTGACGATGATCAAAACAAATGCGGCGGCGTTTTCAAATGTAACACCGGATGAATATTTTGAAACTTTGGCTTTTCTTATCAAGAATCCCGATGTTAATGAAGTAAAGCGCGTATATTTTTTTGAACAAGGTGATTTGAGAGCAAATGACAACATCGATTTTTTGCCAAAATCTTTTTCAAGTTTGGTCTATTCCTGGGAAAAAGGCATTGCGACTTATGTCCAAAGACTTACTGAGCTTTATCTGAATTCGTCAAATCTTACGGAGAATGATTTGATGTTGGCCAAGGTTCTTGTTTCTGTTAGTTTTAAAAAATATTTAGAATTAAGGAATGAGGGGTTGAGCCTTGAATATCTGGATTCAAAACTAGGATTTACAAACGGGTTTTCACTGGAAGATCGTTATTTCCATTGCCTTGAATTGCTCGCAGACCTTGGAGAATCTGCAATCAATGAAATAAACTCAAAGATTTGATATCCAAAAAGAAGCCGGCCCATAATTATTGGGCGTTTGAGTCAGTTTGCGGTCAGTCAATCTTGATTATTTGCTTAAATCGGGTAGAATTAATGCCGGACTCGCTGTATCTGATATTATTTTTTGTTGATTTTGATTTATGAATTTATCGGAATTAAAACAGGAAGTTGAAGCCGATCTAAATAAGATTAACGGCCTTCAGGATCTGAAGGCTTTTTCGGCGCAATATTTAGGCAAGAAGGGAAAAATTAGCGGCATATTCAGCCAGATGAAGGATCTTGAGTCGGAGGAAAGAAAAAGGATAGGGCAGGAAATAAACGCCTATGTTCGGGACATTGAATGTCGGGTGCAAGAGGCGGAGGCTCGGTTTTCCAAAAACGGCCAGGCGGTACAGGAAAAGATATTGGTCCAGGACGCGGAACGGTTTGAATATAAAATTCCCAAGATCGGCCATTTGCATCCGATTACCAACACAATCAATGAGATGAATGCGATTTTTACGTCGATGGGTTACAGCATAATGGATGGACGGGAGATTGAGGAAGACGAATATTGCTTCAAAAGATTGAATGTGCCGGACGATCATCCGGCCCGGGGAATGCAGGATACAATATATATTAAAGAACCGAATATTTTGCTGAGAACCCAGACGTCCTCAATCGAATCAAGAACGTTAGCAAATTATAAACCGCCCTTTAAGATTGTTTCACCAGGCAGGGTTTACAGGAATGAAAAAGTAAACAAAAGCAATCATTTCATTTTTCATCATTATCAGGGAGTCGCAGTATTGGAAAGATTAAGCTTGAAAGATTTATTCGGTACCTTGAACATGATTTTCGAGAAGATGTATGGCAGGGACGTGGTGACTAGGTACAGAAATAAATACTATCCGGAGGTTGAACCGGGAGTTGGGCCGGATATGCAGTGTTTTAATTGCAAAGGCAGGGGATGCCCATTGTGCAAAGGGATTGGCTGGATTGAGATGGGCGGTGCAGGAATAATCCATCCGCGCGTGATGGAAATGGCAGGAATCGACAATGGCAAGTGGATGGGATTTGCGTTTGGGCTGGGTTTGGACAGATGGGTGATGGCCAAATACAATATTACCGATATCAGAACTCTCTTAGGGGGCAATCTAGGTTACAAATATTACGAATATGAAAGTAATTTATAGCCAATTATTACAATTGATTCCGGGATTAAAAGCAAAACCAAAAGAAATCGGCGAAGCGATGACATTTTGCGGTTTTATGATGGATGATTTTAAAGAAATAGAATATCAGGGCAAAAGAGATTATCTTTTAAGTTTTGAAATACGGCAAAATCGGGCGGATTGTTTTTCAGTTTTGGGAATTGCGCGGGAAGTAGCTGCTTATTATGGGTTAAAGATGATTTTATCCGGGAGAAAAGTTGAAGGTAGGCAGGGATTGCCGGTTTTACCGATCAAAATTGAGGCAAAAAATAACGGGATTAAAAGAATTATTGCCTTGCGGATGTCAGGAGTTAGAAACCAGCAATCGCCGCAATGGCTTCAGGAATTTCTGGAAGTTTACGATATAAATAGCAAGAATGCGCTTGTTGATATTTCAAATTACATAATGATTTTTACAGGTTATCCTTCGCATTTGCTGGATAACAAAAAATTGAATGGAACTTTGAGATGGTCAAATGCTCGGAAAAATGAAAAAATTACCACTTTGGATGGTTCAGCAATTGAGCTACTGCAGAAGAATGAATTGGTAATCAGGGATGATGAGAAAATTTTAGCGCTGGCAGGTATTATTGGAGGGCAGGCGGCGGCCATTGATTTAAATACAACCGATATTGTAGCGGAGATGGCCGTTTATAATGGTGCGGCTATAAGGCGCGATTCGCGAAGTACAAAGCTTACAACCGAAGCAAGTAATCGTTTGGAGAAAGATCTTGATACGGAAGGAGCCGAATTCGCAATGGATTTGATGATAGGTATGCTGAAAGATATTTGTGGCGGCGAATTAGTTTCGCAAATTTTCGAATATTATCCAATAAAAAAGGTAAACAAGTCAATTAAGTTTGACGTGACGATGCCAACAATTTACGCAGGCATAGAAATTGCACCTGTGGTTGGATTGGATATATTGAAGAGGCTTGAATTTGAAGTTGAAGAAACCGGCGAAAATAATATTCATTCGGTAGTTTGTCCTTCATATAGGACCGATTTGTCATATCCGCAGGATTTGTACGAAGAAGTAATCAGGATTTACGGATACAATAAAATTCCCGTTAATAAACCGCCGTTGTTTGAAGTTGTCCCGGATATTACGCCAAAACGTATTTTGGCTTCGCAAAAAATCCAGGAAATTTTGAGTTCTTGCGGTTTTGACGAGATATTATCATTGCCGTTAACAGAAAGAGGCGAAAGCAAAAAAGCAAATTATTTACCATGGGAAGCAATTGAAACAGAGAACGCCATAAACGAGAATCATCCGGAATTGAGGCAGACATTATTGAACGGGCTTTTACGGCAAGCGCGCGAGTATTTAAAAAAGAATATCGAAATTATTAATTTATTTGAGATTGGGAAGGTTTTTGGTAAAAGCAACGGAGGATTCCACGAATTTGAAAGCTTAGGATTATTTGTTTGCGGTGATGGGAAGGTTTTAGATTCATTTAAATCAAGTGTTGAGAGGGTGGTGCGGATGTTGGGCCGTACGGATATAATTTACAGGCAGCCGGAAATTATTCCGGAAGTGAGTAACCGACATAATTGTTGGATGATTGAAGTTAATGGGAAGAAATGCGGGGTCATTTATAAATTAAAACCGGAAGTTATTGCGTCGAAGAATGCTTATTTCGCAGAAATAAATGTTGATGAACTTTTGGGGATAAAAGGCGGGGGGGTGAATCCGGTGGTTGAGCTATCTAATAAACTTGTACCTTTGGATATTAATGTGGAACTGGGAATTAACGATAATCCGGATGAGTATATTCAATCGATAAAGAACAGGATCGGCAATGATAAAATTTGGAGCATACAGATAAAAGATTCTTTTGGTACTGGAGATAAAATCAAATATACTATTAGGATTTCGTATGTTGGATTAACCGATCCGGAAGCAAAAAAAATCCACATGGAATTGGTGAAACAGTCATAATGTAAGAAAAATGGTGTCAGGAAAAATGATGAAAAAAGGTGAAGGTGACCAAATCGGCTGGCTTATTCCTGCCGTTCCAGCTGAAGGTAATGATACCTACTGGGGTTATACTTCTGTGCCACAAGCCGGATGCAATTGGTGGGACAAGCTACCAACACGACTTTAAAGCCAATATATCAATTCGTTGCGGTGAGATAATATCAAACCGCCTTTATTTTATAAAATTTATTTGTGTTATTGTCTAGTTGAATAGCGGTTCTAACGCTACATAATGCCCGTAGCCGCGTAAAATTCGTCGCCATACTCCTCATCACGCGGCTTAACAGCCGGGCATTTGAAGTACTTATTTCATATAATTCAAGTAATATTTTACGCGAGTCGCGTGGCAAGCATAGCGAGTTTTACGCGACCAACTTCGTCCCAGACGGCCAGCATGCCTATGCTAAATCAGGCGACCGATTCTCGGCGGTAATTGGATTTAAAAAAAACAAAAGAAAAACCCACTTTCGTGGGTTTTTCTTGGTTATATATCCGGATGATTATAACCGAACAAAGCTGTTAATACTTGCTCCCGGTCTTCCAGAGCCAGCATCGGAATTCTTCGGTTTTGGACCGGCAAATCAAGCAAGGAGAGTATTGAATACGGATCGTCGTCTCCGGCGATGCGATTTGAAGATAATCTGCCGCATTTCAAACACTCGTGAACGATAGCTAATTCTCCCTTAGTCTTTGTTGTTAAACCAATCGGTTTCATTCTTGCCTGGCACTCGGAACGCCGGTCTCCCGGAGTTTTCAAGTCTACATGTTTGCACCAAAGACATAATGGGCAGTGGTTGCGATGGCTGGTGCCCCATGCTTGGTTTGAAATGATTTCATGGCAATTGAGACATCTGAACGATGCCTCGTTTGAAGAAAAATTGAGTTGTTTTTGGATTTCATAGTAGAATAATTAATCTTTACGCAAAACAAAAACCCCGCTTGCGGGGCGTATTGCCAAAATTATTTTATTCCAAATGAAAAAAATTATGACAATACAAAAGGCCCGCAAGCAGTTTGCGCAATGGGCTCTCGCGAATTTGACATTATCATAATTAACATACCGCTATTGTAGTAAATTATTTGCTTTTAGTCAATTGTTCGCTCGTTTACCTGATCTCAAAAAGCAATTATTGCGGACAAAGACTGCGCTTCAAGGTTGAATGTGGTTATTCAAGAAAATAAAAATGTTATATTTATGTTATATTTAAACATAACATTTTTGCGCGCCAAAAAACTCCGCCCGCAAAGGGGCAGCCGGGCTCGAATTGGGCTCAGGCCAACGCATTTTGGCCGCAAGGTGGGGGGGTAAAAGGGGATAATTTTGCATTTAAAATATATAAATCGAAGCCAGCAGGCTTCGCTTTTTTATAAATGTAATGATAGTCAAATAAAGTATAAAAGCATATCTATATTCCATTTTGGAATATTACAATATGGAATATATCATATATATAACAAATGCTAAATATGGGGAAAACTATTTATTCAAAAGATCACTTATTAATAATAGGGAGGTTGAAACAAGCTCGTGCTCAGGCCGATCTAGACCAAGCCGAAGTTGCAAAATTGATTGGGAAATCTCAATCTTACGTTTCGAAAATTGAAGCTGGTCAAAGAAAGATTGATATAATTCAGCTCAAAGATTTTGCAAAGGTTTATAAAAAGGATCTAAGTTTTTTTATCGAATAAGATATGGCTAAAAGAATTAAACGGACTTGGGATCGGAAATTTGCCGGCTACATGAAGATAATAGTTTCTCATCCAAACTATGCCTCAATGCCGAATAAGTTTAACGGCAACGGAAAGATTAAATGGGTTTCTCCGTCAGATAAGCAACGTGCAAAATGGTGGGATAGCAAGATAAAAGAACTAGGCGTTAATGACCGAGCGGACGTTGCGCGTGCCATACACCCGAAAGAACTTCACGGTTTTAAACCGTGCCAAATTTGTGGAAAAAAATTAAGCATTTTCTATGTTTATCCAAATAAAAATACGCTTAAAAAGATTAATTCTGCTTTTTCAAAATTAAAGCTAAAACCATACCAAGAAACCATAGGTCAGACAATTGGCCGTCTTAATAAAACCTCAAAGGATAGTTATGCAAAAATAAGGAAAATATTTAATATACCAGCTAACGTTGATGATAAAGATATCCTTTCTTTTATTGAAAATAACCGGCAATCTAGGCTTAGCCCGGGAGTAATGAGCAATCCGCCAGATCGGCTTGATGGTTTCCATACTTACAATGGTTGCTGCAGAAGCAAGGAAGACACAGGGCGGCTAAAAGCTAATCTTTCTCGGTACACGCAAGATCGTAGAGCGTATGAGAATTGGGCTGATGGGAATTGGAATCTGTCTAATCGCCTAATGGGCGAATATCAGGGGTATGCTCCGTTAATGAAATGTCCAGATTGCGGCAAGGAAAGAAAAATGACGGCAGATCACATAGGCCCAATATCGCTAGGATTTACACATCGTCCCAAGTTTAATCCACTTTGCAAAAACTGTAATAGTAAAAAGAATAACAGAATTACGCTTTCCGACGTTAAGCAGCTCATAGCTGATGAGAAATCAGGCGAAATTGTTATTTCTTGGCACTCTAAATCAATTTGGGATAGATTAAAGAATAAAGTTCAAACAGAGGATGATGCTCTCCTGCTCAGCAAATTGATGAGAACTAATCTTCATCACATTCTGATCATCTTCTCAATGATTAGCGAGGCTGGTTTTGATGACTATCTTAAGTGTTTTTTGCATCCTGAATACTCATTTTGGGATTATAAATTTGAAGAATTTGATCCCAAAGCCGGCCCTGGGAAAATTATTCCCAAGGAGTTATCAAGCGCAAATAAAAAGAAAAATGCAACCAGATGTATCCGCGTTGCGTTTGAATCATTAGCTGATTACAAAAATAAGGCAAATAGGAACCAAAAAAAGTGGAACAATCCAACGATTGATAAAATTATTAGTGAAATTCTTTTGGTATTGGAAACCAAAAATATTAAAAGGGCGGATTCAAAAATCTTGGAAGCATTTGTTTCGCTGGCGAACGATGCGGAAACGCAATTTGATCAATCTTAATTCTCGCGAATATTTTTTATGAATTTTCTAGGGTGCATCAATCCGGCCATCATCCTTTGATAGTCTGTTTCAGGATTAGGATTTTCATCTGCCATCATATCTCCAATCGGTAGGCTTCGCAGGTTGCCGATAGCATCTCTAACTGAAACAAATTTTTTTTCATCTTCTATCACCGGATCAGGGAATAAACTTTCAGGATTTCCTTTTTTGACCCCGATCAAAACAATACGTTTTCTCTTTTGTGGAACCCCGTATGTAACGGCGTGAATTTTTTTTCCTGCTAATTTATAGCCCAATGCCTTAAAACTCTCCTTGATGCTTTCGAAAGTTTTTCCCTCATTGCTAGTTATAATTCCTTCGACATTTTCCAGAAGAAAAATAGACGGTTTTACCTTCTTGACTACGTCAACAAATTCCCGAAATAAGAAATTGCGCGGATCATCTATAAATCTTTTTCCTGCATACGAAAATCCTTGGCATGGCGGCCCCCCAACGATAATATCAGCTTTAATATCGCCAATAGCCTCATATAAAGCATTTTTAATTTTCTTATCGGTTATGTCGCCTTCGACAAGTTTAGTTTGTGTATGATTGATTTTATAAGTTTCGCAAGCTTCATGATAATTGTCATTTGCAGCAATAATATCAAAACCCGCCCATTCGAAACCCTTGCTTAATCCACCTGCACCGCAAAATAAATCTACCAATCTCTTTGCTCCGGTTTCTTTTTTGATTTTTTCGGCGAAAGAAAAAGATAAAAGCGGAGGAACGGCATTTCCGATTTGAACACAAAAAGATCCTTTCGACCCCTTAAAAATAAAGTCATCGGGAAAAGATTGAAGCCTTGCCGCTTCTCTGGCAGTGATAACTCTGTCAAAATCCGGGTGGATATATGTGCCATTTCCGGGCCTGTTAAAATATGTCGTTATTGTATAGCTCGGTTTTTCCCATACCATTCTCCCGTACAGGGTAGTGCGCCCGCCAGTTTTGCGAATTTGTTTTAACCTTTCGGAGGGTATATCCTCGGGTATATTTTTCCAATTTCCTCCAGGCGGCACGCTACGAACCATTTTTAGATCCAGCTCACTCAGAGAATAAGTTATGTGATTGTATACCATGTCTATCTCAATAAAATTTATATTTTTACGTAGCGAGAGTTTATATAAGCAGTTTCCTGATCATCTAAACCGTATAATTTCAAAGTTAAATCGTTCATTTCTCGCATTAAACTATCATCAGGTTTTTTTATTAGGTCTTTAGAAATACGTTCGATTTTGTCGATTATCCCTTTATTGCCATTTACAACAATCGGCAAATCATTAAGTTCGTAATTAGAAACGTGATTGTTTGAATTCGATAACCTAAAACGCCAATCCATTAAAAAAGAATTCAATATCCCCAAAAGATAGTAGAGGGAAACATCTTTTGTTTTAAAAAGGCTATTGGACATTTGCAAGGCTATGAAATTGCAGGAATTACCTAAAACATAATTAGGCTGTACAAATGCAAACTTTAAGCGTTTTGAAGAGTTAATATTTGAAATTTGCTGACAAACAATCCTTGAATTGATTACGTAATGATGTTTTCCATTTATTAATCCTAGGAAATCATCGCTAACATAATTATTAGGTTCTTCAATCGAAAATTCCCTTATATTTGCGCCTTTTATAAGACGATATTTTGTTGGCGATTCGGCGATAAATTTTTTATGCAAAGTTAAATCTAGCTCTCCGCGTAAATTAGCAATATGCGTTATGGAAGCGAGTTTTGGATTTGCGTGAATTTTCTTTAGTATTTTAACGCCAATATTAGATTCCACAATTATCGAAGATGATATTTCCTTTGCTTGAGAAATACTGATTGAAATAGGTTTTTTATTTAAATCATCAGCGTTACTAACTTCATCCACTATTGATATTTCCTCACCTTTTTTAGACTTATCAATGGAGAAAAAACAAAAAGACTGTGCAACATCAGGGAAAAAGTCGTTTTTTTCCGGTATGTTGTATATGGTTGATAGTCTACTGTTGGCGATAATATAATTTCTTAATTTTTCAGACTGTTTATCGTTCAATATAGTCCGGGGAATTAGTAATCCGATGAGGCTGTTTTTATTAGTATAGTTAAGAATGATTTCTTCGACGAAGAGTTTATAGTAATTTAAAGTTCCTTCATTTAGAGAATAAATATTTTCTTTTCGAATATAATCAACAACATTTTCAATAAACTCCTTATTCTCTCCATTGCCATATTTATTTGAATTCGCTTTGAGAAGCTTATAAGGGGGATTGGTTATGACAATATCGAATCCATCGGGCAACCTAAATATCTTTTTCGGATCATTTTTTGAAATATTCCCATTTTTAATTGTGAAAAGTAAATCTCCCGAGAAATAATTTTTTTCTGATACGCTTATGGAAACTGCGTACTTCTTTTTAAGATATTGCGGAATTATTTTTTTCGTTATACTGATTGCTTCTTCGTCAATGTCGGCACAATAAATATTATCTATTATTTTTTGTACTAAGGCGTTGTTAATATTTTTTTGTTTTGATAATACTTCATCTAAATAAGCAATAATGAAATTACCGCTTCCGCAGCATGGTTCTAAGAAGGTAGCCCTAGCAGGATCAATCTGGCTAAGGTTTATAGTTTCCCTTACGATAAAGCGAGCTAATTGGTAATCTGTATAGTAAATTCCAAAATGTTTTCTTTCGTTGGTTTGTTCAACTTTTTTTTGTTCTTTTGATTTTTGATGAAATATTCCTATGAGTTCGACTACCTGATCGTAATTTAATTTATTCAATAAATCATTTATATTAAAAACCGTATTCCAATTGCTCGGTTTTTCTTTAATGAAAAAGTCGAGCAATTTTGTTTTTGCTTCTTCTGGATATTTATTAACTGATTCTATTATGTTGTACGCTTTCAATGTTTCCATTTTAAGGAAGTTTGTTTGTGATAACCGTTTTAACCTCCCCCTCAATTTTAAAGCTTTCTCTATCAGCGAGGAATGGCTGGTGTTTCTCGCTATTAATTGAAATCAAGATAATATCGTCTTTTTCTTTCTTAATTTTTTTAATCAAAGCCTCACCCTTATTCGCGCAAATAACAATACTGTTATTATCCGCATCGTTTGTTTTTCTTACAATCACTAAATCACCTTCGCTAATTTTAGGTTCCATTGAGTCTCCCTTGGCTTTTACCATAAATGCTTCCTCCGAAGGGAAGGGAAGAAGCCTTGTTGATATTGGTATCCTGTCTATTGGATTTCCATCAAGAATCGCACCGTCAGGGCCGCATTGAGCTAGGCCGTATAAATTAATGTAAGTAACTTGTTTTTCCGGCCCCCCTTTCAGGACTTGATAATCTCTCGGATTAAATGGATTACGCTTTAAATATCCCTTCTTTTCTAGCTGGGCTAAGTGATGAGCGATGACGCTTGTTGATGAGGCACCAACGGCATCCTGTATCTCTCTTATAGTCAAGGGATCGTCAGAATTTTCGACCAACAAATCAAGAATTTGTTGTTGTAGGGGATGAAGTTTTTTTTGCATATCTTTATACGTTTATTATAATCCCTTTATAAAAAGCTAGTCAAGAACAGTTTGACTTGTTCTAACTCTTGTTCTATACTAATTGATAGTATAATAAGTTCAGATTAATAGTTATACTTAATAAAAAATATGAAATGCCCTCATTGTTTAGAAGGTTTTTTCGATGAATGGGAAGATTTAGTTACTTCCGAGAGATATATAACAATTAACGATTGCGAAGGAAAATGGAGTTTGAGCTATTGTAAGTGTCCTTCTTGCGAAAAAAATATTATTCGGTTAACGAATAACCGTGGATATTCGCAATTAGTCAGGCCCAGATCTATATCAAGATCTCCATTGCCGACAGAAGTATCGTCGGAATTTGCTCAAGATTATACGGAAGCTTGCCTTATATTAATGGATAGTCCAAAGGCAAGTGCAGCATTAAGTAGGCATTGTCTGCAGAATTTATTGCGTGAAAAAGCAAAAGTTAAACCCGATAATTTAAGTAAGGAAATTGAAGAAATAATTAACTCAAATAAATTACCAACACAATTATCGGAAGGCATTGACGCAGTAAGAAATATAGGAAATTTTGCTGCACACCCGACAAAAAGCAAATCTACTGGCGAAATAGCAGAAGTGGAGCCCGGAGAAGCAGAATGGAATCTTGATATACTGGAGGGTTTATTTGATTTTTATTTTGTGCAACCGGAAATTTTAAAGAAGAAAAAGGAGAAGTTGAACGAAAAATTAACTGATTTAGGAAAGCCGCCGATGAAATAAAAAACAAGGCAAATAAATTAAATAAATTACAAAATAATGTTCTCAGATGCAATTGAAAAAGTAGCAGGTTATACCCGAGGGATACACACTATTACTCGGGAATATGGAAGCGACATTGTTATACCTGGCGCGGCAACCTTCTTTTTTGTTAATGAACTTGGCCAAGCAATTACATGCAAGCATGTTGCAATTTTGATTGCACAATCCGACCAAATAAATAATAATTTCCAAAGCTTTAAAAAAGAAAGAGATGCTTTAACTGGAAAAGCAGGCAAATACAGAAGAAAATTAAGAGAATTGGAGCAAAAATATAAATACGAGCCTATAACTACCATACAAATTAAGAATCATTTTATGAATTGTGTTGACAACATAAGCGGTTTTAAGATGATTATGCACCCTACCGAAGATATTGCGATTATCGAATTCAATGGATTTCAAAAACTTCTATACAATGGTTATGCAACTTTTCTTAAGGATGCTTCTTTGATTAGGCAGGGTAAGTTTCTATGCCGCTTAGGTTTTCCGTTTCCAGAATTTTCTAATTTTGAATACAACGCAGAAAAAGACGATATTGAATGGATAGAGCAAGGCCAAAAAATTACTCCTCGTTTTCCAATTGAAGGAATGATAACAAGAAAAGTCATGGGCACAACCGGAGCCCCAAACGGCATTGAAATGAGTACTCCCGGACTAAGGGGTCAAAGCGGTGGCCCATTATTTGATCAGAATGGAATTGTTTACGGTATGCAATCATCGACTCACCATCTTCATCTAGGATTCGACATAAAAGAAAAAGAAATTAGAGATGGTGGTAGAATTAAAAAAGTATCTAACCATCCGTTTCTACATCTAGGAAATTGCGTTCACGTTGATATAATAAAAAATTTCCTGAAAGAAAAGAATGTTAAATTCTATGAAGTTTAAATATTATGCAAATGATTAACGGTAAACCAAAAGGAATATTAGCACAGATATTATTAAGGACAGATTCTAGGATTTTTTTATTTTTTGCATATATTATCGCTTTAATATCTCCACTGCTTAAGGGCTTTAGTACGAAAGCAATCGTTTCGGTTATTTTTGTTCATCTCTTTTTCGTGATTATTTATGGATTAGTTTACTTTGGCTATGACTTTATCCAGTTCTTTTTTTCGCCAATATTGGTAATTATATATCCGATAAATAACTACCTATCGACACAATATTTAAAAAAATTCAAGCAAAATATACCCGCCCATACTGTTGTAATCTTAGGGCAAACAGATTGGTTTAAGCTTGAAGGATGGCTTAGAACTAATTTTTTGAAAGATGAATTAGAGGCATTAGTTCGTTGTATAAAATCCAGAAAACAGGATTTTTCTTTCTATACAAATGCAAGCTTCAAAGATATCGAAAAAATTATGGCAGATAAAAGCATAAAAGAGGTTTATTTTTTTGGCCATGGGGATTCGCACAGGTTCCAATTAAAAACAGATGAAATTTTATATTATTGCGAATTTAACAACTCAGAAAAATACGGCAAAGAATTTGTGCATCAAGTGCATTGCGGAACGCCTGATGGTAAAAGCTTAATTGACTACGTTGTTCCAGCAGAAAACAAAGCTAAGTGTTTTTTCTTCAGGAAACCTATCAATAATTCTGATATTAAGAAAGAATTTAAGAGGAGAACGGAGAAAAAATAAATTCCTAGATTTTTTGTGATGTGAATTATTTAGTTTCCGATCTGTTAAAAATCCATACGCCGCACCATTCGCAGATACAATGGCTTATTAAAGATTACTTTTTACGATTCGGCTATGATTCGCGGACAGAAAAACAAGTTTGGCCCGGACGAAAATCGCGGATAGATGTATGGGCTCAAAAGGGCAGCTATTCCGTAGGCGTGGAAGTTGACGATTGCACGATTCGTATTAATTCAATCGAAAAGTTAAATGCACTTAAATCGTCTTTGGCGGTTTTTGGTTGTATCTATTCTCTTTGTTGACAAAATATCGTTTATGGCTTAATAGAACTATGGTGGTTATATGAGGACTATTACGCCAGCAAAGCGGTCATTATACGAAACGTTAATGAGATCAGCGGTCTTTATTGGAGACCTGCAAACCGCTCTTCTTGTGGTTGCCGAACTCGAAAGAGATATCGGCGAAGAAGAATTAAAAACACTCATAACGGGATATAACGCGAAGCATAGCATCCCAAATCGAATACAAAATAATTTATGAGCGTTATATCCTTTCCCTTTTTTAGATTCAATTCCGCATTAAAATGCGGTTTTTATTTTTTGACAATTGGAGATAATAAATAAAAATGGTGTCAATTCTGGTTTTTGAAGGTTCCGCGAGGAATGGTTGTGCTAAAATCGAAGAAAATTTGGCGGTTCGTTAAAGGCGGGAGGGAGTTGGGGGTTGTTTGCCGCGCGAAATGGGGGAAGGTGGCAATTTTTATTATTTTTCGGGAAGCCGGCGGGCTTCGTTTTTTTAATTTGACAAACATTTTAAACGGGATAAAATATCAATGTAGATTGATATATGAAACCGGAATGTTGCAAAAATAACCGCCGCAAGGAAGAATTCGCGCCGGCCGCGGCGGTTTTGAAGTTATTGGCCCAAGAAAACCGGCTTAAAATACTTTGCATTTTGCAAGGCGGCGAACATTGCGCCTGCCGGATCATCAAGCATCTTGGCTTGCCGCAAAATCTGGTGTCGCACCACTTGAACAAATTGAAGAAAGCAGAATTGATCGAGGGACGGAAAGACGGAGCTTGGATTCATTATTCGCTGACGGAAAAAGGAGAAAGGATAACGGAAAATATTTTTAAAATAATCAAATAAACCGCGCCGGGCCAAAGCCCCCGGGGCATTCTGGCATGTGAATAAACATTCCAACATTCTCAAGAATGTCGGAATGTTGTTAATTGTTAATTGTTAATTGTTAATTGCCAATAATCAAAAAAAATGGAGGACAAGATCACATCAATTGAGGTTATCGGATCGGGGTGCGCCAATTGCAAGAAACTGCACGAATTGGCGGTTTTGGCGGCCAAAGAATTAAATCTTGGCGTTGGGGTTGCGTGTTCCGACGCCCGGCGGGGACTGAAATTTGGAGAAAAAGGGGTTATGGTGTATAGTGTTAAGACAGTTAGAAAACGGAAAATGGTCGGTTTCCCGTTGTGCGTAAATTCAACAAAAAAATGAACGGAACAATCAAAACTCTCACGGAAAGAGGATTTGGATTCATTTCCCGCGAAGGGGAAGCCAAAGACTTGTTTTTCCATTCCAAAGAATTGCGAGGCGTGGAATATGCCGATCTCAAAGTCGGCGATGCGGTGACATTTGAAGTTGTTGACGGTGAAAAGGGACCGGCGGCGGTCAATGTGGCGCGCGCCTAGTCCAAAAAATAAAACGTCCCGAAACTGTCGGGACGTTTTGTTTTTTTCTGATATCGTAGCGGTATTTGATACCGCTACTCTCAGGGTTTTTTGTTTGATATTTGCCGGCAATGTCGGGCATCACGCCAAATCAGCCGTCAATGGCGGCGGGCGGCATTGGTTTGTTGCCGTTTTCCCCGTGATCGTGAGTGAGCGCCCACACCAGCGCCGCGATCCACCCGACAAAAGTCCATCCCGCCAGCAGATTCAAGGCAAAAATTGCTCCCCAGTTTCTTTTTTTGCGGGCAACCGCCACAATGGCGGGGAAAAAATAGGTGAGAATTATCGCAAGCAAAACGAAGAGAAAGAAATATCCCAGATTATCCATAATTTTATTTTTTGATTTCGCTTTGTGAAATTTTACCACATTTTAATCCAAAATTACATCATATTATGGCGATTTTGCCCGGCACTGCGGTAAAAATCCGGTTTTTTGGATTTTGTGATATACTTATGTGAGCGATAAAAAAAATAATCAAATCAAAAATATGAAAAATATCGTTTCTATCGTTATTGCCGTTGTTTGCGTTGCCGCGCTCGTTTTCTTGGCCTATCGTTTCGCATCAACGCCCGAAGAAACTCAAAATCCGATGCCGGCCGAAGAATCGCAAACCCAAACGCCGCCAGACGTTGAAAACGATTTGCCGGCCGAAGATGTTGTCGCAGAAAACCAAGACCAAGAAGTGCCGCAAAACGAAGCGCATAATTCTCCAGAAACCCTAATCGGCAAATCGGCGGGCGGAACCGAAATAATCGCCAATCACTACGGCAACGGCTCCAAAGAAATTCTTTTCATTGGGGGCATTCATGGGGGGTATTCATTTAACACGGTGCTTTTGGCCGAAAAGTTGGCAAATAATTTATTCTCGGATTCAAGCTTGATTCCCGCCAACATTAAAGTGACGATAATCCAAAATTTGAATCCGGACGGATCTTATGTTTTTATGAATAACGCAAGCCGGTTCAACAGCTTGGACGATTCTGAAAAACTGAACATAAGAACCGAAGGACGCTTCAACGCCAACAATGTGGACCTGAACCGCAACTTTGATTGCAATTGGCAACCCAAAGCCGTTTGGCAAAACAAACCCGTGAGTGCCGGCAGTGCGGCATTTTCGGAACCGGAAAGCAGAGCTGTCCGCGATTACGCGCAAAGCCATTCAATCGCCGCGGTAGTTGCTTGGTATAGTTCCGGCGGCGGAGTATATTCGTCAAGCTGTAACAATGGCATTCTTCCGGAAACGCAAACGATCACCGATCTTTATGCCAAAGCCTCGGGTTATCCGGCTTATAAGAATTTTGAATCCTACCAAATTTCCGGCGATATGACGGATTGGTTTGCCAAAAATAATGTTCCGGCAATCAGCGTAATTTTGAATACATCCGAAGACGAGGAATGGGATAAAAATTGGGCGGGTATTAAGGCGATTCTTGATCATTACGGCAAATGAAACCTTTTTCCAACCGCCAATTGACTGCCGCCGCCGGAATTTGCGCGATTTTGCTGGCCGCGATTTTATGGGTATTGTTTGAAAATACCCGAATCAAAACAGAATCGGTAACACCCGCCATAAAGAAAGAAATTGAAGGCGAAGAACCGTTGCCGCCAAAGGAGCTCAAAGATACCTCCGCCCCCGAATATGAAATTATCGGCTATTCGGCACAAAACCGCCCGATTGAAATCTATCGTTTCGGCAACGGCGGCAAATTGCTGGTCTTTGCGGGCGCCATCCACGGCGGCTATGAATGGAACAGCGCGCTTTTGGCTTGGGAATTTATTGATTATCTGGAGACAAATCCCGAAATTGTTCCAAAAAATTTGTCGGTGGCGGTGATTCCCGCGCTCAATCCCGACGGGTTGGCCAAGATTGCCGGCAAAGAGGGACGGTTTGCCGCCGCCGACATTCCCGCCGGCACCAACGAGACGGGACGCTTCAACGCCAACAATGTGGACCTGAACCGCAACTTTGATTGCAATTGGCAACCCAAAGGCATCTGGCGGCAAAAAGAGGTGAACGCCGGCAGTGCGGCATTTTCGGAACCGGAAAGCGCGGCGTTGCGCGATTATGTTTTGAAAAACAAGCCGGCGGCGGTCGTTTTTTGGCACAGCCAATCCAACGCGGTCTACGGCTCAATGTGCAACGCGGATATGTCCGATGAAACCCGCGCGATTCTCAACGCCTACGCCAAGGCGTCCGGATATCCGGCCAAAGACACTTTTGACCAATATCAAGTTTCGGGAGATGCCACCGACTGGCTGGCATCAATCCACATTTCCGCCATCACCGTGGAACTGGCCACGCACCAAAGCATTGAATGGCAAAAAAATCTGGCCGGCATCAACGCTTTATTCCAATACTTCAAATGAAAATCACTTTTGGGGGCGCGGCAAAAAACGTCACCGGATCAAAACATCTGATAGAAACCCAAGGATTCGGTCTTTTGCTTGACTGCGGTTTTTATCAAGGAAAAAGGACCGACGCCAACCAACAAAACCGCCATCTTCCGTTTGAGGCAAAAAACATCAATGCCGTAATTTTGTCGCACGCGCATTTGGATCATTGCGGATCGTTGCCAACATTGGTGAAAAACGGCTTTGCCGGAAAAATCTACTGCACTCCCGCCACCGCCGAAATCGCCGAGTTGATCCTGCTGGACTCGGCCAACATTCAAAAGCACGATTGCGAATATTACAATTCCCATCCTGTCGGCAGAGAGCCGATTGCCCCCATTTACACCCAAGAGGATGTGCAACGGGTGATTGAATGTTTCAAAACCGTGGATTATTTTTCCTCGGGCGGCGAGTGGACAAAAATAAATGAAAATATCCGCTTCAAATTCCATGACGCCGGCCATATTTTGGGATCGGCGGCGATATCGCTGGAAATCAACGAAAATAACAACGTTAAAAATTTGGTGTTTTCCGGCGATCTGGGGCGCGATGAACTGCCGATATTGCGCGCCCCCGAAAGCATTCAAGAAACCGCGCCAACTTTGATAATGGAATGCACCTACGGCAACCGCACGCATCAACCAATGCCGCAAGTATTAGGAAAGGTGAAAGATATTGTCAAAACCGCGGCGCGCAAGAAAAGCAAAATCATCGTCCCCGCGTTTTCCCTGGGAAGAACCCAGGAACTGATTTATATCCTGCATTTGCTCATCAAGCAAAAAGCCATTCCCAAACTGCCGATATACATTGACACCCCTTTGGGAGATAAAATCACCAAAATTTTCCCCCGCTACGCCCATCTTTTTGACGATGATTTCAGGAGGGAATTCGGCGATGACGGAAACGCCGCTTTCAATTTCAATAACTTGAAATATGTCCAATCCGCCGCGGAATCAAAATCGCTCAACGGCAAATCCGGACCGTTTGTCGTTGTCGCCGGATCGGGAATGTGCGAAGGCGGCCGGATCCTGCACCATTTGAAAAACGGCATCGGCAACACCGATAACATCGTTTTAATCACCGGATTTCAGGCGGAAAACACGCTGGGAAGAAAAATTTTGGAGAAGCAAACCCCCGTGAAGATTTTTGACCGATGGCACGACGTGCGCGCCAAAATAACGGCGCTCAACGAGTTAAGCGCCCACGCCGACCGGGAAGATCTGTTAAATTACGCCGCGGGCATTAAGGGATTGAAAAACTTGTTTTTGGTCCATGCCGAAACGCCGCAAGCCGAAGCCTTTGCGCAAATCACCCGACAATCCCTTCCCAATATTACCGTCAACATTCCCGAATTTTCCCAAAGCTTTGAAATTTAGCTCCATCCTCGCGCAAAAACATTCCGCCTCATTGCGTTTATAAAAATTATCTGTTATTTTCTAATCGGTGGTTTTAAAATGGATAAAGATGAGGAAATTGCGGGCATACTTTTGCCCATCAAGACAGATGAGAAAAAATCTCTTGGCGAACGCGAAGAAGGCGGGGGAAATTCCCCGCAGGTGAAACAACATTATAGTTGAGTTTCACATTTTTTTATACAAACCCAAAATTTTGGAAGAAACCGCTTTGATTAAAGCAATGATATTTCGCAGAATTAAAAAGGTCTAAGGCGCCTAACCCTCGCAGTAACAAGGGATAGACCTTTTTTATTTTAGATTCGGTGGGTGGTTGCTCCAAAAGAATCAAGCCTTTTGTTTTCAGGGCAATAATAGGGCGGCCAGACCAAGAAAAGCGAAAAAGCCCAAAACGTCGGTGGCGGTGGTGATGAAAATCGTTGCCGACGATGCCGGGTCCTTGCCCAATCTGGCCATCAACAGCGGCGCCATGGTGCCTGCCGTTCCGGCCACCACCAAATTGACAATCATCGCCAAAAACAGCACTAACGCCAATAACGGATCGCGATTGACAAGTAAAATCACCATCGCCACCAACGCGCCGTTAATCGCGCCGTTGGCAAGGCCGGAAAGTAATTCGTTTTTTAATGCGCCCAAAGAAGATTTAAAATCAATCTGTTTGAGCGTGATGCCGCGCACCATCACCGCCATTGCCTGTGTGCCGGCATTGCCGCCCATTCCCGCGATAATGGGCATATATACCGCCAGCAAAACATATTTGGCGATGGTTTGGTCAAACATACTCACCACAAACGCCGCCAAAAACGAAGTGCCCAAGTTAATGATCAGCCATTTATAGCGGAATTTTATTTTTTCCCGCGCACTGCCGAACACGCTTTCTTCTTTGGAAACGCCGGCAAAATCATACAAAGACGCCGCCGTCTGTTCGCGCAGAATGCGGGCAATATCGTCGGAATAGATGATGCCCATCACGTTATCGTTCGCTCCGATCACGGCGATTTTGGCATGAGGATAGGCGCGAAAAAGATCCACCGCTTCTTCATGGGTGGCCGAATGGCGGATAGTGGCGATTCTGCGGGCATATTTTTTAGCCTTATCTTTCAACTGCGCAAATCCCAACTCGTGGCCGGGCAAATATCCGGCCAGCTTGCCGTCGGATCTTAAAACGATAATCGCCGGCAATCGGCCGGTGCGTTTCTCGTGGATTTTGAATTGCCTGGCCACTGCGGCAATGGTTTCGTTTTCGCCCACTTGGATATAATCCACATTCATCAGCCCCGCCGCCGTTTTGGGGTCAAACCCCAAAAGCCTTTCCACCGCGTGCTTCATCCGCGAACTCAATATTTCCAAAAGGTCGGTTCTTTTCGGCGCCGGAAAAAGCTGGAGAATGTCGGTCGCTTCGTCGGGATCCAGATTTTCCAAAATCGCGGCAACTTCCAAATCCTCCAAACGGCTCAAAAGATCATAGACCAAATGCTTGCTCAGGATCAGGCAAATTTGCGCCTGTTGGGCGGAAAGCAAATTCTTAAAAACCGCCAAGCGCGTTTTGGGCTTGGTGCGGATCGCTTTGATCGTCGCTTGCAGTTTGTTGGGAGCCTTCATCGTTCCATTGATCCAATGATCCAAAAAAAATATCTGACTTTTTAATTATAGCCGCAAAAAAATATTTCGCCAAAAAACAAAACCGGCCGGCACCTAAAATTGCGGATTTTCCCTTTAAAGGTTAGGATATAATTGGCAACAGAATTGAAAAACGAAAAAATGGAAAAAAAACAAATCTCGCTGAAAACGATTTTGGGCCATCTTTGGGAGGGCGTTCTGCCGCACCGGCGGCTTTTTTGGGTCTGCGTGGGCGCGTTCACCGTTTTTCAGTTGATTGAACTGGCGATTCCGGTTTTTTACAAGCGGTTTTTTGACGAATTGGGCCAATCGGCGCCGGCGGAAGTTTTAATCGGCATCATTGCCGTCATCGCAGGAATCAATTTGGCCAATTGGCTGTTTGCCGCGATCGCGCATTTTTCTTTGAGTTTGGCGACTGCCAAAATAATGGCACGATTGAAACAAAAATCATTTGATTACCTGATGCTCCATTCGCGTAAATTTTTCGTCAACAATTTCACCGGAAGCCTGGTCCAAAAAGTCAACCGTTTCGCTTACGCGTTTGAAATATTGATGGACAATCTGGTTTTTAATTTAATCCCCATCGCCATATATATTTTGGGATCCATTGCGGTTACCGCGTTTCTGGCGCCGCCTATCGCATTGGTCATCATAATCTGGTCGCTCTTGGTCATTGCCGCCAATTTTATTTTCTCGCGCTGGAAGATTAAATATGATGTGGCCCGCGCGGCGGCAGATTCAAAAACCACCGGATTTCTTTCCGACAATATCGTCAATTATATTTCGGTCAAGCTTTTTAACAGCTATCGTTCCGAATCAAGCGACTTTAAAAAAGTTTCCGACGATCAGGCGCAAAAAACGATCACTACCTGGCAACTTTCAAACGCCGCCAATATTACCCAGCATTTTTTAATTATCATTGTGGAATTTGCCGCCTTTTATTACACCGTTTTGCTCTGGCAATCCGGACAGGCGTTTATCGGTACCTTCGTTTTGGTGCAAACATACGTCATCGGCATTTCCCACCAGCTTTGGGGGGTGAACCGGATGTTTCGCGGGATATATCAAGCGATAGCGGATTCCAAAGAAATGGTGGAAATTTTGGAAACCCCCCATCAAATCAAAGACTTTCCCGGGGCAAAAATTTTGGCGGGCGTCAAGGGTAAAATTGATTTTGAAAACATCGTTTTCGGTTTTCAAGACGACCGGATAATTTTAAAAAATTTTGATCTGTCCATCAATTCAGGCGAGCAGGTGGCCATCGTGGGATCGTCGGGCGCGGGGAAGACCACTCTCACCGGCCTGTTATTGCGTCTTTTTGAACCGACCGGCGGCCGGATATTGATTGACGGCAACGATATTCGCGAAATCACCCAGGAAAGTTTAAGGAAAAACATTTCTCTGGTACCGCAGGATCCGGTTTTGTTCCATCGTTCAATTTTGGAAAATATCCGCTACGGCCGGCCGGAAGCGTCCGATGAAGATGTAATCGCCGCCGCGCAAATGGCGCATTGCGACAAATTCGTCCAAAAAATGCCCGCCGGATACCAAACAATGGTGGGCGAGCGGGGCGTTAAACTTTCCGGAGGCGAACGCCAACGAGTGGCCATCGCCCGGGCGATTCTGAAACACGCACCGATCCTGATCTTGGACGAGGCGACCTCATCTTTGGACTCAAAGTCCGAGGCGCTTATTCAAGACGCGCTTGACGCCTTGATGAAAGACCAAACCGTGATCGCCATCGCACACCGCCTGAGCACCATCCGCAAAATGGACCGCGTGGTGGTGTTAAAAGGCGGCACGATCATTGAACAAGGTTCCCACCAATCCCTGATTCGCAAAAAAGACGGCATCTATCGCAAACTCTGGCGCCTGCAATCTTCCGGCTTCATTGAATGATTTTATCCGGCCGCCAAAATGTCCCGAAGCCCCCGCTTCAAGATCGCTTGCTCAATCCGGTGATAATTTTATATGCAAACCATATCGCGCGAAGCGCGATTTTTTGCTAGAATGACAAAAAGCAATCAATTTAAAAAATGAATAAAAATTTTCAATGCTGGCAGGTAAAAATTGACCGCGCCGCGGCGTGGACGCTTTTGGCGACGATCATTCTTTTTTTCATCAGCGGCTATGGAATGACCAAAGGGATAATTGATGAACGGCTGGCATCCAATCTGCATTCAAATATTCTAACCCCCATCGGCCTGATCGCGTTTTCCATCCACACGTTTTTTGCAATTCGTTTATCGCTGGTGCGGTGGCGCAAATGGAATTCCGCATCCTTGGCTTCGCTGGTTTTAATTTATTCGGGATTTATCGTTATATTCGCTTACATCGGATTTTTTTACCAAAAACCGGCGGCGGTTGAAGGCATGCCCGCCGCGGAAAATAACGCCGGCAACGCCGCGGCGGAAAAAACTTTCACCGCCGCGGAACTGGCAGAATACAACGGCAAAAACAACCAACCCGCATACATTGCCGTGGACAATATTGTCTATGATGTAAGCGCGTTATTCATAAACGGCCAACACCGCGGCTGTTCGGCCGGATATGATGTCACCGCCGAATTTTACGACGAACACAGCAAACAGATACTGTCGGGTTATCCAACTGTCGGCATTCTGAAAAATTAATATGAAAAATTTCTACCAAATTTTAATTGTTTTAGCGATGTTTTTAACATTGCCCCATCCGGCGGGAGCAAGGGAAGCAAGCCAAATTACCGATTGGTACATTAAGGATTTTCAGTCAACGATAACGGTCAACACCGATTCATCTTTATTGGTGGAAGAAAAGATTGTTGCCGATTGCGGCGATTTGCCCGACAAGCACGGAATTTTCCGCGTGGTGCCGCTTGAAACAAAAACCGAAAAAGGAACCGTTAAAGCTCCCGTGAAATTGATTTCAATCACGGATTTTGACGGTCAACCGATTAAATATTCCGAAACCAAAGATAATTTCAACCATACCGTCGCTTGGAAAATCGGCGATTCCGCCAAAATCACCACCGGCGAAAATTATTACAAAATAACTTATTTGGTTAAAAACGCCGTCCGCGGCGGCAATTTCGATTTTGACGAATTATATTGGAATTTAAGCGGCGAATTTTGGGAAATTGATATTGATAAATTCACGGCAGACATTATTTTCCCTCAAGGAATAAACAAAGAAAATTCCGAGATTTATCTTTATGGCGGCGATCTCGGCGAAAAAGAAAATTCCGCGGCCGATCATCAATGGACCGGTGACAATATTTTGCGCGTCGCCTCAACGCAAACGCTGTCTCCGCGGCAGGGAATCACCGCATCAATCACGTTTCCCAAGGGCATAATCGCTCCCTATCAACCGAGTTTTTTTGAACTCTACGGCGGTTATTTGTGGTTTTTAATCCCGCTGTTTCTTTTTATCGTTTCGTTTTTGATCTGGAATAAATACGGCAAAGACCCGCGCGTTGACAAAACCGTGATTCCCGAATTTGAAATTCCCGATAATCTAACCCCCATAGAAGTCGGCTTGTTGGCGCAAAACGGAAGTTTTGGCGACAAACTGATCACGGCAACAATCATTGATCTGGCGGTTAAAAAATATATCATCATTGAAGAAATTCCCAAACAAGGCATATTCGGCCAACAGAATTTCCGTCTGGAACGGGTTCGGGACAACGACCATCCTCCGCTAAACGAAACCGAAGAATTATTGCTTAAAAAATTATTCGGCCAAAGACAAGAAATTTTACTGTCAAAATTGAAAAATGAATTTTACAAAGAATTGCCGGAGATCAAAAAAACCGCAATAAACAATCTGAAACAAAAACAATTTATCCATTCAAGCGGATTAACGCTTAAAGGGATATTTTTGGTTTTGGCGGTTATTTTAATCTTCGCCGCCTTTGCCGGCGCCGGCACGGAAAATTTATTTGCCATCATCGCTTTTGGAATTTCGGCCGCCGTGGTATTGATTTTCGGCTTATTGATGCCCAAGCGCACGCCAAAAGGCGCCCAATTAAATTGGCGCATCAAGGGCTTCAAACTGTATATGGAAACCGCCGAAAAATACCGGACGCGATTCCACGAAAAAGAAAATATTTTTGAAAAATTTTTGCCCTATGCGATCGTTTTCGGCATCGCCAAACTTTGGGCCAAAAAAATGGAGGATATCTACGGCAAGGAATATTTTGCCAATTACCATCCGGCCTGGTATGCCGGCAGTTTTGCCAACGGATTCAACGCCGATAGCTTTGCTTCGCAAATAAATTCAATCTCCGCCGGTATCGCGGCCAATACCGGCACTTCTTCGGGAGCGCACGGCGGGGGCGGAGTCGGCGGAGGCGGCGGGGGAGGAGGCGGCGGGGGCTGGTGATTTTTCCGCCGATTATGTTATCTTTAAAATAAGAAACATTGAGATCGCGTTTGAGAACCGCGCCTTCGGCGTTAATCCAAGGAATTTATTGATTTCAATTGATGGCGCGATGTAAATAACCGTTCCGCGACGAGCGGACAAATTATGAAAAACAATCAAAAAGGAAGCGCGATATTGGCCATATTGATCGTGTTAATATTGGCGATCGCCGCGGCAATCGGCGCCGGCTGGTATGCCTACCGTTTTTATTCCGCGCCGCCGGAAAATATTGATATGCCGGAAATTAATTTTTCCGCAAGTCCCGAACTTTTGGACGAAAATCTGGCGAACGAAAATGAAGGGGACGGGGAAACAATCCCGGAGGCGGAAGGGTCCGTTGCTTCGCCGGAGACATTTGTTGAATACGAGACCGGACAAGATTCATCCCCGATCGTAAACGCCGCCAATCAATTCGCGCTTGAACTATACGGCGAATATAAAAACACGGACGAGAATCTCTTTTTCTCGCCCCACAGCATATCGTCGGCCCTGCAAATGACATACGAGGGCGCGCGCGGAAAAACCGCCGCAGAAATGCGATCGGTGTTTCATTTTCCCGAAGACAACGCCGCGCGCATCGGATCGTTTGCCAAGCTTTATGAACAGATAAACCCGCAAAACGCGAACTACCGGCTTTCCACCGCCAACGCGCTCTGGGCGCAAACGGATTATCCGTTTGACCAAAATTATTTAAAAACCGCGGAAACCTATTATCACGGCAAAGCCGCCAATTTGGATTTTGCCGGCGACACGGAAAATTCCCGCAAAACCATCAATGAATGGGTGAGCGGCAAAACCGCGCAAAAAATTCCGGAATTATTCGCGGCGGGAACGCTCAATCCGTTGACAAGATTGGTTTTGACCAACGCGGTTTATTTCAAAGGCAAGTGGGCGACCCCGTTTGAAGAAATGCTGACTCAGGAAAAAGATTTCACCGCATCAACCGGCGCAAAAACCAAATGCCGGATGATGAACATCAAAGATGATTTCGGATATGCCCAAACCGCCGACTATCAAGCGCTGGAATTGCCCTATGAAGACAGCGATTTGTCAATGATCGTCGTTTTGCCCGAAAACGGTAAAATTGAGGCCGCGGAAAAAGAATTGGCGGCCGCCGGTCTGGGTAATGTTAAAAAATCTTTAAAAAACGAATTGGTAAATGTGTTTTTGCCGAAATTCAAATTTGACACATCATATAATATGAACCAAACGCTGGCAAAAATGGGAATGCCCACCGCGTTTGACGATGCGAATGCCGATTTTTCCGGAATGTATGACAAAACAAAAACACCGGAAAATCTTTATATCGGCTTGGTGATCCATAAGGCCTATGTTGATGTCTACGAAGAAGGGACCGAGGCCGCCGCGGCCACGGGAGTGGCAATGCAAGCGCCCGCGGTAATGGAACCGCCGCAAGCAAAAATTTTCAACGCCGACCGGCCGTTTATTTTCGCCATCGTCCACAACCAAACCGGCGCGATCTTGTTTATGGGAAAAGTCAACGACCCGACAAAATAATATATGGCATTATGCCCATAAAAACATCCGGACATAATCGTTTAACCGCAAAAGGCGCCTTTCGGGCGCTTTTTGGCAAAATTTATGGCATTAATTGACGATTTGATCAATGCGGGCTATTTGAAAACTCCGCGGATTATCGCGGCGTTTCGCGCGATCAAGAGAAAAGACTTTTTGCCCCCGGATTTGCCGCACCGGCGCATCGCGGCCGAAATGGATGAGGCCGTTGCCATCGGATTCGCGCAAACCATTTCCCAGCCGGCAACCGTGGCGTTTATGCTGGAGCTTCTGCAACCCCGTCCGGGCGATAAAATTATGGACATCGGCTACGGATCGGGATGGACCGGCGCGCTTTTGGCGCACATCGTTTCGCAAAACGGCGCGCGGGGAAAAGTGGTGGCGATTGAAAGGATAAAGCCGCTGGCCGAATTCGGCAAAGAAAACATCGCCAAATACGGTTTCGTTAAAAACCGCACCGTCCAATGCGTGATCGGCGACGGATCAAAAGGGTATTTGCCGCAAGCGCCTTACGACCGGATTTTGGCATCCGCGGCCGCACCGAGCGTTCCGCCGGCGTGGGAAGCGCAACTGAAAACCGGCGGCACGATCGTGGCGCCGGTGCAAAACGCGCTGGCAAAGATTGAAAAAAGCAAAAACAACACTTTCAGCGAAACCCGCTATGAAGGATTCGCATTCGTGCCGCTGGTGCAGGGAAGCTGATATTTCGCCCGCCCCACCGCTAGCTTGGTTGATTCGTTTTTTGCGCGCTTTCATTTCTCACGGACAATAACTGCACGCCCAGCCAGGAAATTTTTCCGCCCGCGAAAATCAAAAATGTGCCAAAGATTGACCACGAAAGAATGTTGAGCATTTTGGCAATCGCATCATCGGGAAGCATATCAACCAAAGCGCGATTAATTGAATATTGTATCTGATTTTGCAAATAATTCTGTGCTTCCTCCGCCGAAAGATTTTCAATTCCGGCTTGCGACGGCAAATCGCCCGCCGGATTTTTTGCCGAGATTTCAAACACCGCCGGAAATTCCGCCTTGGCCGTGAAATAGCGGTATGAGGCGTTGACCGCGGCACCGATCACCGCCAATCCCGCAACGATCAAAACCCAACCCGCAATAATTTTAAAATTCATTTTTTTGATTCAAGATATACGATTTATGATTCAGGATAGAATTATAATACTCCACCCGTAAATCATAAATCTTCAATCGCAAATCAAGTATTTTATTTGCTTTCATAGAAAGCCTTATAAGCCAAATACGCCGAATAAATATCGGCCTTGCTGGCGATCTCAAACGGCGCGTGCATTGACAGCAAAGGAACGCCAAAATCAACAATATCCATATTCAAGCGCGCCAATTGCATCGCGATGGTACCGCCGCCGCCGGCATCAACCTTTCCCATCCCGCCGGTCTGCCAAACGATATCGTTTTGATTCATTGCTTTTCGGATGAACGCGGTATATTCGGCGGTCGCTTCACTGGTTTCATATTTCCCTCGATATCCCGTATGTTTCTCTATCGCCACGCCGGCACCGATGCGCGCGGTATTCAGCGGATCAAAAACATCCGCGTAGTCCGGATCAAAGCCCGCGGTAACATCGGCGGAAATTGCTTTGCTTTTTGAAAAAGCGTCGCGCAAAACATTCTCGTCGTGTTCTTTGGTTTCCAGAAAGACCAATTCGCTCACAAAGTCCGCGATATAATTTGAATTTGCTCCCGTGGCACCTTCACTGCCGGTTTCCTCATTGTCGGTCAGCACCAGAATTGACGGATATTCGCCGTCCGCGGTTTCCAAGAATGCCCGCAGGGCCGTCCAAGCGCAAACGCGGTCATCGTGCCCGTAGGCGGCAATCAAGCTTCGGTCAAAACCCAGATCGCGCGCGGATCCGGCCGGCACCAATTCCAAGTCCGCCGAAACAAAGTCTTCCTCACAAATGCCGTATTTCTGATTAAGCAATTTCAGCAGATTCTTTTTGACCGAATCTTTATCGTCCTTGTTTTTTGTTCCCATCCCGGCCGAAATCACATTCAAACTTTCGGCGGTAATCGCGTCTTCAAGTTTTTTCTCAAGCTGATTTTTTGACAAATGGGGCAACAAATCGGTAATCATAAAAATCGGATCTCCCGGATCTTCGCCGATGGAAATATCAATCGCTTCACCGTTTTCCTTGATAATTTTCCCGTGCACGGACAATGGCAATGCGGTCCATTGATATTTTTTTATGCCGCCGTAATAATGAGTTTTGAGAAAGGCAAGATGCTCGCTTTCAAATATCGGCCTGACTTTCAAATCCAAGCGGGGAGAATCAATGTGCGCCAAAATTATCCGCGCGCCATTCTTTATCGGTTTTTTGCCGCGCCTTGCCAAAACGATTGACTTGCCGCGATTGATTGAATATACCTTGTGCGCCGCGATCGTATCGTTACTTCCGGAATCAATATGTTCCAAGGAAGCAAATCCGGCGGCGGCGGCAATGTTTTTTACGGCTTCCACTGTTTGCCTTTCGGTTTTGCAAGCGCTTAAAAATTCTTTGTAACCCTCGCAAAAATCAAAACATTTTTTGGTCGTGGCATCGTCCCAAATATCAAACGCGAATTTCTTTTCAAACATCAAATTCGGCTCGGTTTGTTCGTTTTTATCCATAGTTGTGGTAGTATTTAATCGTGTTATTCTTGAAATTAACTCATTTTAAGCAAAAAGTAAATTTATGGCATCGCTCGAAAGAATAAAAATAATACAAAAAGCCATCAAAAACGAAGAATTGGATGCTTTTATCGTAAATGGTAACGCGAACAATTATTACCTGACCGGCGTGGTTGATAACTTAATAAAAAATACTTTTTATCTGGTAATCCTAAAAAATAATTTCTATTTTATCGGAACAAATTTCCATTTAAAACAAATTCGGAAAAAAATACCGCAAAGAAATATTCGCCTGGCGGATAAAAGCGCCGGTTTTGGAAAAATAATTGTTGATATTTTAAAAAATTCAGAAAAAATCGGCTTTGAAAGCCACCAATTCAGTTATGCCAAATATGAAAACTTTAAAAAATTACTCGCGGGGAAAAAATTTATGCCTTTCGCGGATATAGTAGAGCAAACACGCGGCATAAAAAGCGCCGGAGAAATCGCTTTAATAAAAAAAGCCGCGGCGATTACCGACAAAACATTTGCCGAATTGCTGAAATTGATCAAACCCGGAGTTGCCGAAATTTATTTAAAGCAAAAAACAATTGAAATAATGAACGGATTTGGGGCCACGGGAATCGCGTTTGATCCGATCGTGGCCAGCGGGAAGAACTCGGCGGATCCGCACTACGAGGGGTCAAACAAGAAGATAAAGGCGGGGGAGATGGTGGTGATTGATATCGGGGCGCGATATAAAAATTATGACGCGGATATGACCCGGATGGTTTTTGTGGGCAAGGCGCCGGCAAAATACAAGAATCTTTACAGCCTCGTTTTACAAACCCAGCAAAAAGCGATTGCCGAATGCAAGGCAGGCGCATTACCCGTGCAGATTTTTGAAAACGCCGTCAATAATTTTGCCGCCGCCGGAGAAGATGAATTTTTCACCCATGGCTTGGGGCACGGTGTGGGCATTGACATCCACGAACTGCCCAATCTTTCCCCAAAAGGCCAAGGGATGCTGGAGAACAATATGGTTTTCACCGTTGAACCCGGATTATATCACCCCGGTTGGGGCGGAATCCGCATTGAAGATTTGTGCCGGATGAAAAACGGCAAGGCGGAAATTTTGAGCCGAACGCCGAAGAATTCAATTGAAATTCAAGTAAAATGAAAAAATGAAAAAAACATATTTGTTGATTTTAACCGTTGCGATTGCCGCGCTGATTTTTGCCGGGATTTGGGAATCGCGCCGTTTTTCAAAATTGCCGCCCGCCGCGTTGGAAAACGAAAATCCGGCGGCGACAACCACCGCCGAAAACGGCCAAAACGCCACTTCCACCATTGCCACTTTTGAAGAATGCGTTTCTGCCGGCAAAGAAGTGGCCGGCGAAAAACCCAACCGCCGCTGTATCGTGAGCAATGATTTGGTGTTTGTTGAAATTGAAACCTGCGCCGCGCCGAACGGCAAAACAATGAATATCTATGAAGCCCGCCATCTTTTTGGCGCCGGCAAATGCGCCTGGGAAGGCAGCGCCAAAGACGAACATTCCTGCAACGAAACCGGCGGCGCGTGGGAAATCGGCATCCTTGCCTACCGCAAAAATTGCGCCGCCGTTTGCGTGATTGACATCGCCACCAAAGAATCCCGCGTTGACTGGCATTGTGATTAGTGACCAATAATCGGTAATTACTAATTCACAATCAATTCTTAACCCTCGCGATCATTTTATATTCCCAATCTTTACAAAATAGAATTTTAATCTATAAGAATAGCAGGAGGTTTAAAAAATGAAGGGGCTAAAATATTATCCCTCTATTTTCTTCATAGGGGCAACGGCTATTTTTTTTGCCGCAATATTGCAAGCAATAGCAAACAACTTTGATGCGAAAATCATCAGAGCAAGTCTTCTGGTAATCGCAATATTGCTTGCATTATACAGCATAGCAAGAATAATGGTGCTGACCGTAAAGTACATAAGAATGCCCGGAGAGCACTTTGATGATACCCTAGTGATAATAGGGGTGATATCTATTGTCGCTCTGGCTTATTATTTCCGTCAAGCAATATCAGAAATAATGACGGAAATAATAAATAATTGGCAAGTTCTTGTCGATTTAAACTATTTCCTTTTGATCTCTTTTTTGATCTTTGTATTATTTTTAATTCTCTGGACAAGAAAGAAATTTGAGATAAGGGAAATACAGTAGGACCAAGATAATATTCTCGGTCCTTTTTTATACAAATGCGGTTGGTGCTATAATGGCAATATCGCTAAAAATCAGGAATCTATGGAATTTGAGGATGTTAAACAGAAAAACTTTTTTGAGGCCGGACCGTTGACGGTCGGCAAGTTTGTTGAACAGCTTAATTCGCGCATCAAGCCGCTGACAGCCAAAATCATCGGCGAAGTGAGCGAAGCCAAGCCCGGCCCCACGGGGCATATTTATTTTTCATTGAAAGATGAGAACGGCGGCGCGGTGATGAGTTGCGCTCTCTGGAAGTCGCGGGCGGATCTTTTTGGAATTCAGTTAAGAGTTGGAATGAAAATCATCGCTTCGGGGCATTGCGAAATCTATCCGCCTTCCGGCCGGCTGTCGTTTATCTGCGACGCGATTGAATTGGCCGGCGAGGGAGCGTTAAAAGCCGCCTATGACAAATTATTGAAAAAACTTGAAAGCGAAGGGATTTTCGCGCCGGAGAAAAAGCGCGCCATTCCCCGATATTGCCGCAAAATCGGCATCATCACCGCCAAGCAAGGCGCGGTAATCCATGATTTTTTGAACAATATCGGCAAATTCGGGTTTCAGATTGAATTCATTGATTCGCGCGTGGAAGGCCAGCTGGCGGTCGGGGACTTGCTGGCGTCAATTGACACTTTCAAATCGCGGCAGATTGATGTTTTGATAATTATGCGCGGCGGCGGCTCGCTGGAAGCAATGATGGCGTTTAACAACGAAACCATCGTGCGCCGCATCGCCGCGTTCCCCGCGCCGGTAATTGCCGCCATCGGGCACGACAAAGATGTGCCGCTGGCGGCAATGGCCGCCGACGCGATGTGCTCCACGCCCACCGCCGCGGCAAACCTGCTCACTCAATCATGGCAGGAAATTCCCCGCGCGCTGGATCGCTACGCGGCAATCTCGTTTCAGGGATATAAAAACGCGCTGGCGCAAAAAAATTTTCGTTTGAAAGAATATGCCGCCATTCTGGCAAATTTCAAATTCATCCTGCAAAGGATAGACCGCCAAATTCAAGACACGGCCCAAACGGCAATGGCAAAAATCAAAAACAGCCTTGCCGACGCCGCCGAAAAAATCGCCCATTTCCAGGAATTGATCGCCGCCCGCGATCCCGCGCGGCAACTGCGGTTGGGATATTGCATCGCCAAGATTAACGGCACAATCATCAAGCGCGCCGGCGACGCAAAAGCCGGCGACGATATGGACATTGTTTTGTCGGATGGTATAATCAACTCACAAATAAAAAAAGTATATGGCCGAGAAAAAGAAAACTAGCCCCGGCGCGCAAACGCCGCCGAATCAAAAAAGCTTGAGCGAGAATCTAAAAGAACTTGCCGAGATTTCGGCGTGGTTTTCCGGCCAAGAAGAATTGGACGTGGAGACAGGATTGGAAAAAGTGAAAACCGCCGCCGCGCTGATAAAATCCAGCAAAGATAAATTGGACAAGCTGGAAAACGAATTCAAAGAGATTGAAAAAGACTTCTCCGACGAAAACCATAGCAAAAACAACGGTTTTTGACCGCCGGCAGATTAGCAGATTATCTGATAAAATTCAAGCATTTAACAACCCAAAAAAATACGCCGTTTGCAGACGGCGTGTTTTTTCACACTTTTATTCAAATTTATTTTTTTATCCGATGCTTGCCCCCTCGGTAATCGCATCGTCAACGCACAGAGGAAGGTGAGTTGATTCGCCGCCGGCCGCCAGCATCATTCCCTGACTTATGCCCTCGCCCAGTTTGCGTTCGGCCAGATTAACGATAAAAACATATTTGTTGCCGACCAAATCCGTAAAATTCACGAATTTGCGCAATCCCGCAAAAATCGTTCTTTCTCCGATCTCGGATCCGAAATCAACCTTCATCTCAATCAATTTATTGCTCCATTCGGGTTCATTTGCCGCCAGAACCTTGCCGACGCGCAAATCCAATTTTTCAAAATCGCCATACTCAATTGTGGTTTTTGCCATATTTTTTATTGTATTAGCCTGCGTCGCATATATAATGAGAAACCATAACACAAAATTGCGGAAGATAAAAATCACAAATTACGCCCCCAAATGGCGCGCGCTCTTGCGATAGCGGAATTTATGGTGTAGATTGGATTTGTTTGAAAAAATTCAAGAAAACTTTTTATTCGCATCACGCGATAAACCCGCACTGGCGATGGAAATCATTGAAATCGTTTGATTCCTTAATTTTCGCACTTTTGGCGCGGTTTCTAAATGTGATTTCAATATGGAAATTTTTAATACTGAAAACAAAAAGAGGGAAGGCCGCGATTTTTGGGGATTTTTGATCGCCGTCACCGCGCTGGCAAGTTTTGCCATCGGCAATTGGACCGCAACTTCCAGTTGCCCAAAATTGCCGCCCGCCGACGCGGATATGTCCCTTTTTTGGCAAACGTGGCACGCCTTGGAGGATAACTTCGTGGACAAAGGCCAAATTGACCATCAAAAAATGATCTATGGCGCGATTTCGGGAATGGTGGCGGCGCTGGAAGATCCTTACACCGCGTTTTTCAATCCCGAAGATTCAAAAAAGTTTTTGGAAGACACCTCCGGATCGTTTGAAGGCGTGGGAATGGAGATCGGCATCAAGGAAAACCGGCTGTGCGTGATCGCGCCGCTGGAAAATTCTCCGGCAAAAGAGGCCGATATCCGCGCCGGAGATTTCATCACGCAAATCAACGGCGAATCCACCGCCGGCATCACCAGCGATGAAGCGGTAAATCTCATCCGCGGTCCGAAAGGAAGCCAAGTAAAACTTACGATATTCCGGGAAGAATGGAAAGAAACCCGCGATTTTGAGATCACGCGGGACGTAATCAAGGTTCCCTCTCTGGATTGGGAATTAAAAGACGGCGACATTGCTCATATCAAGCTCTATCAATTCACCGAGAAAGCGAGCGGCGATTTCAAGGCCGCGGCAATTGACATCATCAACAGCCCGGCAAAAGCGATTGTTTTGGATTTGCGCAACAATCCGGGCGGTTATCTTTCGGTGGCGCAAGACATTGCCGGATGGTTCGTCAAAAAAGGTGATGTCATCACCCGCGAAAGTTTTGGCGAAGGCATTCCCGAAACCGAACACAAATCCGCCGGTCCGGCGCTGTTGGAAAAATATCCCGTCGTGGTAATCATTAATGGAGGGTCGGCATCCGCCTCGGAAATCCTCGCCGGCGCCCTGCGCGACAACCGCCAAGTCAAAATCGTCGGGGCGCAATCTTTCGGCAAAGGATCGGTGCAGGAACTGGTGCCTCTGGCGGAAGGCGCTTCTTTGAAAGTGACCATCGCCAAATGGCTCACGCCCAACGGAGAACAGATTAGTGAAAAAGGATTGACACCGGATGCCGAAATCAAGATCAGCGCCGAAGACGAAGAAAACGAAAAAGACCCTCAATTGGAAAAGGCCATTGAAATTATCAAAGATATAAAGTAGAATATAAAAATCAGAAGATAAAAAAAACAACCTTTCGGTGCGCTCATGATTGATGGCAAATAAACCGAACCATTAAAATTAAAAATTAAACTTATTATTATGAAGGTCATATTACTGCAAGATATTGAGAAATTGGGAAAGAAATTTGAAGTGAAAGAAGTTGCCGACGGATTCGCCAAAAACCATCTTTTACCGAAAAAAATGGTGCAGCCCGCCACAAAAAACGCTTTGATTTGGGCGCAAACCCAGCGCGAAATCGCCGCCAAGAATGAAGAAAAGGAGCTGATTGAAATTCAAAAAAAGGTGAGCGCGCTTGATGGTCGGGAATTTGTTATGAAAGTCAAAACCGGCGAAAAAGACCAATTGTTTGAATCGGTCAATTCTTCAAAAATCGCCGAGCTTCTCAAGGAAAATGGAATTGATGCCGACAAGAAGCAGATTGACCTTAAGGAGCCGATAAAAGAGCTGGGCGACTGGCGGGTGAAGATCAATTTCCCGCACAATCTGGAAGCCGAAATCAAGATAACCGTTACCGCCGAACCGGAATGATTTTTTGCGCCCCGTCAAAAACGGGGCGTTTCGTTTTAATAAATTTTTAATTTTTTATGACAAAATATATTTTCGTCACCGGAGGGGTAATGTCTTCCATCGGCAAGGGAATCACCGCCGCCTCCATCGGTAAAATTTTAAAAAGCAAAGGATTTTCGGTCACCGCGGTAAAATTTGATCCCTATATCAATGTTGATGCCGGCACGATGAATCCGGTTGAGCACGGAGAAGTTTTTGTCACCGACGACGGCACCGAATGCGATCAGGATGTGGGCAATTACGAAAGATTTCTGGACGAGAATTTGAGCGCAAACAACTATGCCACCACCGGGCGGGTCTATTTGTCGGTGATCAACCGCGAACGAAATCTGGAATACAACGGCAAATGCGTGGAAGTGGTGCCCGATATCCCCAATGAAGTGATCCGGCGCATCAAAACCGCGGCAAAAACCGCGGCGGCGGATTTCACCATTGTGGAGATCGGCGGTACTGTGGGCGAATATCAAAATATGCTGTTTTTGGAAGCCGCCCGGATGATGAAACTGGAAAACCCCGGAAGCGTGTTGTTCGTTTTGGTCGGTTATCTGCCCATTCCGGCGACGGTGGGGGAAATGAAAACCAAGCCGGTGCAAAGCGCCTGCAAATTATTAAACGGCGCGGGCATCCAGCCGGATTTCATCATCGGCCGCGCCAGCCAGCCCATTGACGCGCCGCGCAAACAAAAAATTTCCATTTTTTGCAACGTTGATCCCAAGGATGTCATTTCCGCCCCCGACGCCGCCAGCGTTTATGAAGTACCGTTAAATTTCGCCAACGATCATCTGGGAGAAAGGATTCTGCTGAAATTGAAAATAAGACCCAAAAAAAGGAATCTGGGAGACTGGGAGAAATTTGTGGATACCATTCGTTCGTCCGCGGATCCGGTGAAGGTCGGCATCGTCGGCAAATATTTTGAATCGGGAAAATTCACATTGATTGATTCCTACATTTCCGTGATTGAGGCCGTCAAACACGCGGCGTGGTTTTTCAAAAAAAAGCCGGAGATCGTTTGGCTGTCCGCCGAAAATTATGAAAAGGATGCGAAGAACTTAAAGGAGCTGGATGAATATGGCGGAATCATTGTTCCGGGAGGATTCGGCAGTCGTGGAATCGAAGGCAAGATTATGGCAATTGAATATTGCCGCAAGAATAAAATCCCGTTTTTGGGGTTGTGCTTGGGGATGCAGTTGGCAACCATTGAATTCGCCCGGCATGTCTGCGGGATAAAATCGGCCACCTCCACGGAATTTGATCCGAAAACCGCCGAACCGGTGATTGATCTGATGCCCGAGCAAAAAGCGCTGGTTAAAAACAAGAAGATGGGCGCCACGATGCGCTTGGGTGCTTATGATTGCGAATTAACGCCGGGCACCCGCGCCTATGATGCCTATCGGCAAAAAATGATTTCCGAACGCCACCGCCACCGTTATGAACTGAACAACGATTACCGCAAAATCTTGGAAGATGGCGGGTTGATGATTTCCGGCAATAATCCGCAAAAAAAATTGGCCGAAATTGTTGAGCTGTCCGATCATCCGTTTTTTATGGCGGCGCAGTTCCATCCGGAATTCAAATCCCGCCCGCAAAGACCCCACCCCCTTTTCCGCGAATTCATCAAAGTTGCAATAAAAAATCACAAACCATAAATCTTGAACAAGTCCAAATATTAAAACCACATTCGGATTTTATTTGAAAACTGATAATTGATAATTGGCCAAAAACGCCAATAAAAAACACTTGACTATCGTCAAGTGTTTTTTGAAAAATTAGAAAACTTGGAAAAACGAATTATTTTCCGGTGCCTACGACTTCCGCCACTTTGGCCTTTCTTTGAGTGCCGGAAAACGATTTTTTGCGGATTTCGCGGTAAGCAACGGTGCCCTCGGCGATCGCATAGAGAGTGTCGTCCTTGCCCATTTTCACATTTTTGCCCGGCAAGATTTCCGAACCGCGCTGGCGCACGATCACGCTTCCGATTTTGGCCGCCTGCCCCGCATAGAGCTTCACGCCCAGATATTTCGGCCGCGGATCGCGGCCCAATTTTGTCCCGCCGGTGTTTTTTGATTTTGCCATAATAATTTGTGGAGGTTTGACCTCGGGAATTTGCATTTTGAGGTCAATCCTCAACAAATTCGCAAGTCAAATCTAAAATTAATTTATTCCAAACAACATTTAATTCATAGCGCAAATCTTGCCTTTTGTCAAAAAAAAGAGGGCTACAGCCTTTCGCCACGATTATATTTAAGATGCCATCGATAATCAGCGTCATAATTACATAAAACGCTCCGCCAACCACGACATAATATTTCCAATCGCCAGTCCGAAAACAACTGCCGGCCCAAGAATGGCAAGCCCAACATAGATATTGCATTCATCACGTGGCAAAGAAAGCAGAATAGCAAATGCCACAAGCATTATTACCCAAAATAAAATATCAAACATCCATCGCCAGTTTCTATAGTACCAATATTGAATCCTTTTCCAATCCATCAAGAATCCTCCTTGATTTGTTAAACAGCCGTTTAAGCGATACTATCAATTTATAAAATAAAGTCAATGAAAATTGCGATCGTCGGAGCTGGAGTTTACGGGCTACAGTTATTATCAAGCCCTTGCCTTTTGTCAAAAAAAAGAGGGCGAAACACTTTGAATCAAGCATTTTTCCCCCAAGGAAGAATGATGGAGTCAGAGTTCTTATTCTTTAATCATTGCGCCTAATCGTCCGGAACAGAGGATTAGGGATGATCAAAATTATCTCTAACATACTCACTCTTCTTTTCCTTCATTTGCGGCACGCCTCATGAGGTTGCAGGCATCGATTACAAGATCAAGAACAAATTCTCGATCTTTCATATTTACTCCCGCAAGCTCTAAAAGCCTGCCCTCTCTTCTTGCAAAATCGCGCATGATTTTTTGCAAATCAATTGCAACCATTGCAACAAGAAGAGACCTACTCTTCTCTCCAGCCGTTTTCTCACCTCCTTTGCTTTTGCAATATATCATTAATTAATCGTTCTGTCAATAGCGAGAGAATCTGTAATTATCGCTATCATCAAAAAGGGCTGGCCCAAAATACACGATAAACGCAAAATACGCAACGTACCCCAACGCAACTTGCCAAAATACGGTTGCGAAACCCAAACACATGGAAATCACGAGTACCAACATGAAATATGTGCACGAAACCAATAGTATCCTCGCTAAATTCCAAATTTTTTTCGACGTTACCCACCAATCTATCATTGCAATTATAAAAAAATAAACAACGATAGTCATGGCAATATTGGCTATATCCGAAATACTCGCCATAAGATTTATTAAACATAAATTATATTTTTTGTCAAGTTTTGATTGTTGCGCTATGATGGGGCTATATGAAAATTGCGATTGTCGGGGCCGGGGTTTGCGGGCTCTATTTGGCAAAAAATTTGGCGCAAAAGGGGAATGAGGTTTTTGTTTTTGAAAAGAAAAAAACCATCGGCAAGCAATGCTGTTCGGGGCTGTTTTCGGCGCGGCTTTTTGATTTTTTTCCCGAAGCGCGACAACTTGAAACCAATCAAATCGGTTCTTGCATCATCAATTTTCCCAAAAGAACGATACGGATAAAATTTCGCCCGCGATTTTCCGTCATTGACCACGCGCAGTTGGATTTGCTTGCCGGCGCACTGGCAACGCAAGCGGGCGCCAACATCCGCACCGGCCAAAATATTGATCCCGCCAAGCTGGAGAAACTGTTTTCCGAATATGATCGCGTCATCGGCGCCGACGGCGCCCTTTCGCCCACGCGAAACTACCTTGCTTTTAAAAAGGGTCGGACCCTTTTTAAAAAAGGGTCGGACCCTTTTCATTTGTCATTCCAGCTGGGAATACAAGGATTTGAACAAAAGCGGGATAGCTCGGATTTCGTGGAAACTTGGGCAACAAAAAACGGATTTCTGTGGCAAATCCCGCGCGGCGAAGATGTTGAATGGGGAATAATGGAAAAACCCGAAACGGCGCGCAAACTCTTTGATGATTTTGCCGCCCAAAGAAATTTAAAGCTGAAAAATTTAAAATCGGCGATCATCCCGCAAGGACTGGCCATTCCGGAGAATGCCAAAATCACGCTCTGCGGCGATGCTTCGGGTCTCACCAAACCCTGGTCGGGCGGGGGAGTTATCTGGAATTTGACGCAAGCCGGCATCCTCTTGAAAAATTTCCCCGATTTCCTACAATACAGGAAAGACGCTGCGCGCTTTTTTAATTTGAGGATAATGGCAGGAAAAGCGGCCAAATTCTGCGCCTATACCGCCGGATTTCATTTTCCGTGGATCATTCCGCAAAACATCAATCTTGACGGCGATTATCTGTTGAAATTCAATCGAAAAATTTAATTTTGATAATGAAAAACCAAAAAAATCCGCCCCGGCATTTGGGAATTATTCTTGATGGCAACCGCCGCTGGGCCAAAGAACACAGCCTGCCAACACTGGAGGGCCATCACAAAGGCTTTGAAAATGTTAAACTAATCATACAAGCGGCTCAAGACAGAGGAATTAAAACACTCACGCTTTTTTGTTTTTCAACCGAAAATTGGCATCGTTCCAAGGAAGAGGTTGATTATTTAATGGATATTTTCAGAAAATCGCTATCGGATTATTTTGGGAAATTCAATGAAAAAAACGTCAAAATCAATATCCTTGGCCAGAAAGAAAAATTCGCCCGCGACATCAAAGATCAAATAGAAAAAATAGAATCGGAAACAAAAAACAAAACCGGCATGACGTTAAACTTGGCTCTCAGCTACGGAGGGCGGGCGGAATTAGTGGACGCAATCAAAAAAATCGTCAAAAAGGGGATTGATCCGGATAAAATCACCGAGGACACCGTTAAAGATAATCTTTGGACTTCGGATGTGGATTTGATCATCCGCACCGGCGGGGAACAGCGGCTGTCCGGATTTTTATTGTGGCAAGCGGCCTATTCGGAATTTCTGTTTGTGAAAAAATATTGGCCGGATTTTGGCGAAAATGACCTTGACGCGGCACTGGCGGAATATGCATCGCGCCAACGGCGCTTCGGCAAATAATTTTCCAAAATTTTTGATTTGAAGTTAATTTTCATTTTTGATTTTTTAATTTTGATTTTATCATTATGCCTCTCACTATCATCAAAATCGGCGGCTCGGTAATCACCAAAAAAGAAAGCAAAAAACCAAAAATCAATGCCGGAAACATCAATAAGCTCGGCAGTTTACTAAAAGGCTTCAAAGAATCTTATATTTTGGTGCACGGCGTAGGATCTTTCGGCCATCCCTTGGTGAAGCAAACCGGCATTGATAAAAGCGTCATCAGCGAAAAACAAATTCTCGCTTTTGCCAAAACCCAAAAATTGCAAAACGATTTGAATTGCATGGTTTGCAATCGACTGATCAAGAAAGGCGTACCCGCATTTCCGGCGCAAGCGTCAAGCCACGCGGTCTTGGAACGAGGACGATTGGTATCAATGGCCACGGAAACTATGGGAGGGCTTTTGCGCCTGAAAATGGTGCCAGTCGCCTACGGCGTACCAGCGTTTGACAAAGCTTGGGGATCGGCAATTCTTTCGGGAGATCAAATCACCCCTTATATTGCCAAAAAGATGGGGGCCGAGAAAATCATTGAGGTGAGCGATGTGGAAGGAATTTTCACCGCCAACCCCAAAACGGATAAAACCGCGCGGCTGATTCCCAAAATCAATCGCAAAAATTATCAAGATATTCAAAAATGCCTTTCGGGAAGCACCGCCGCCGATGTCACCGGCGGAATGAAGCAAAAATACCTTGAATTGATGGAGGCGGCAAAAACCGGCATCGTCTGCCAAATTGTGGACTTAAAACATTTCAAAGACGCCCTGGAAGGCAAGCCCGCCGGCACCGTTATTGATTTGCAATAATAATGGAAACATTAAGTCAACTGCTCCAAAAAATAACAAATGAAACCTTCGCCGCAAACAAAACAAAAAATGAATTTGCGGCAAGAATCAACGAAAGAGAATTTGGCAAGGACAAAAATCCTTTTTCGCATTTTTGTGTTTATTTTCCTGCTTACGATCCGCAAAATAAATTGGTATTTATCGGCCATCACAAAAAATCCGGATTATGGCTTTTCAACGGCGGACATATGGAAAAAAATGAATCCCCTTATGAAACCTTGGAGCGAGAGATTAAGGAGGAATGGGGGATTGAGATAAAGATTACCAATGGCATAAAACCGGAATTGCTGACAATAACAAAAGTTGAAAATAATCCTGCCGGAAGGTTATGTAAAATTCATTATGATATTTGGTTCTTTTTGCCGCAAGATTCAAAAAGTTTCGCGCCGGATAAAAATTTATTGCAAAAGGAATTCCATGAAATCGGATGGAAAACTTTTGAAGAAGCGCGCCTGATTTCAAAAGATGCGAATACAGTCGCTGGAATCGGCAGAATTGAGAAAATAATATGCAAATAATTTTCAAAAATCAAAGGAAGGAGTTCAAAAACGGCGAATCTTGCGTTGCGTTTGAATATCCGACAACCGATCGCGATATCAACGGCGCGGTGATCAAACTTTCGGGACGCTATCCCGACAAAGGCTGGGCGGCCAATGAAGTTTGCAAGGAAATGGGCTATATCATTTCGGGTTCGGGAAAATTGGCCGTGGAAGACAAAGAATATGAAATTGGCGCCGGCGATTTGGTCTTGATAAATCCCGGCGAAAAATTTTATTGGCAGGGCAATATGGAAATCTTTATGCCCTGCGCCCCCGCCTGGTCGCCGGACCAATACAAAACCGTCAAATAATTAAAAAACCAAAAAACAGGGGTTGAACCTCTGTTTTTTAATTTTTCCCATTGAATTTTTGGTTGGCACGCGCCATAATCAAGAATAGGCGAATCATTTTTTAAATCAAAAACAATGATACAAATTCAAGACGCCAAGGAAAAAATCAGGGAAGCGGTGCGGGAATTCAAGGCGCTTGACCGTGCCGCACTTTTGAAGGTTAATATTTACGAGGCGGCAATCAGCCATCGGATCGCGGTATATTTGGGAAATTTGTTCCGCGAACTGAATGTTGATTGCGAATACAGCCGCAATTTATTAACCGCCAAAAAGAACGGCGCAGGAGATAAAATCCGGCCGGATATTATCATTCACAAAAGATTAAGCCCGAACAATTGCATAATTTTTGAAATCAAAAAAGGCGGCAAAGACAGCTTGGCGGCGCGTTTGGACATAAAAAAACTGCAAGACGCGGTCGCCGGCAATTTGGGTTATGATTTGGGAGTTTTTATCGGCGTTTTGAAACGCCGCATTGACATTTGCTGGATTGAAAAAATCAACGGCAATTTATCCAAAAACTGCGAAACCGTTTAATAAATTGAGAGAACATCCGTGATTTGGCTTGAATTTTGGGCGAAAACGGACAATAATCAAGCATTATTGTTATTTGTTTTTAATTGAAAATTGTTTCATTGAAAATTCAATGGAAATTGAAAATTGAAAATTGAAAATTTATGAGTCTTCATGTGGGCATCGTGGGCCTGCCCAACGTGGGCAAATCCACATTATTCAAAGCCATCACCAAAAAACAGGCTGAATGCGCCAACTATCCGTTTTGCACCATTGAGCCGAATATCGGCGTGGTGCCGGTTGCCGACAAGCGCGTTGACCGGCTGGCGGAATTGACCAAATCGGCAAAAAAAATCTATGCCACGGTAGAATTTGTGGACATCGCCGGGCTGGTAAAGGGCGCCGCGCAAGGGGAGGGTCTGGGCAATAAATTTTTGCAGAATATCCGGGAGACCGACGCAATTTTATATATTTTGCGCGCTTTTGGCAACGAAAAAATCATCAATACGCAGGACTCAATTGATCCTTGGCGCGACAAAGAAATCTTGGACACCGAATTGGCGCTAAAGGATTTGGAAACGGCGTCAAAGCGGCTTGAATCCGTGGAAAGCGAAGTGCGCGGCAACAAGCCCGGCGCCAAAGAAGAAATGCAGGCCCTGCAAAAAGCGAAATCATTTTTGGAAGCGGGAAAAATATTGTCCGAAGCTGAATTCACCGAGGAGGAAAAAAAGAATGTCAACCGCCTGCAACTGCTCACAATGAAGCCGCGCCTTTATGTTTTAAACGGCAAACCCGATGAAATCGGAAAGGATATCGCCGAAAAATTTGAAAGAGAAAAATTGCCGCATATCGTGATTGACATCTTGGGGGAAAGCGACGGCGAAGGCCTCACCGACGCGGAAAAAGAAGATTTCAATCTGCCTTCGGGGGAAAATCTGGATTTGCTGATAAAAAAATCCTACGAGCTTTTGGAACTAATCACTTTTTTCACCACCGGACCGGATGAAACCCGCGCCTGGACGCTAAAAAAGGGAAATGCCGCCCCGAAAGCCGGCGGCGTCATCCACACCGATTTTGAAAAAAAATTCATCCGCGCCGAAGTGATCAATTGGCAAGATTTGCTTAACGCCGGCGGCTTTTCCCCGGCCCGGGAAAAAGGGCTTTTGCGCACCGAAGGCAAGGAGTATGTTGTTAAAGACGGCGATGTGATCGAAATCAAAGCCAACGCGTAAAAAAGTTTAGGATTTAAAACATATGAATCAAAAAGAAATTATGGCATTGGCCATTATTTCGGTGATCGGAGTTGTGCTTACCGGGGCAGTGATTGTTTTCGTGCAATATCAATCCTCAAAGGTGCCGGTAATGTCCGGTAAAACGGCAAACCGTTCAAGTACGGCAACCATTGAGCCGGTCAAGACCGAAGAAAACAAAAATGAAGAAAACGGAATTAAAAATTTTCAAGAATGCGTTGCCGGCGGCAATCCAGTGGAGGAAATTTATCCGGCAAGATGTTCCACTCCGGACGGAAAAATATTCACGCAAAACATTGGCAACGAAATGGAATTGGCCGACTTGATAATGATCTATTCACCGCGGCCGAACGCAAAAATCGCCAGCCCGCTCATCATCAGCGGCAAAGCTCGCGGCAACTGGTTTTTTGAAGCATCTTTCCCGGTAAAATTAATGGATGAAAACGGCAATGAACTGGCAAATGGCACTGCCGCCGCGCAAAGCGATTGGATGACCGAGGATTTTGTTGAATTTCTGGCCACGTTTGAATTCACGGCCCCGCCAACGACCGCCGGCACCTTGATTTTGCAAAAAGATAATCCGTCGGGACTTTCCGAACACAACAACCAACTGATTGTCCCCGTGGAATTTGAATAAAATATTGTGCGACATTAAAAGACCCTCTCAACAAAGGCGGGTTTAATCTTTAATCTTTGACAATCAAGGATTAATCAATGCTCGTTTTTTAGATGCCGGCCGCTATGGAATTGGCGGTGGATGTCGCGCAAACGTTTATTGGTCACGTGAGTGTAGATTTGCGTGGTCATAATACTGCGATGCCCCAAAAATTCCTGAATGGCGCGCAAATCCGCGCCCTGCGCCAAAAGATCGGTGGCCATGGAATGGCGCAAGGTGTGCGGCGTGGTAAACAGCGGCACACTGGCACCAATCGCGCAGATTTTCACCATTCGTTCAATCGACCGGGCGGTCAACCGCCGCGGGGCGTTCTTGTGCGCCCGAAAATTGACAAACAGCGCTTTTTCTTCCTTTTCGCAGATTTCATCGCGGATTTTTAAATATTTTTTAATCCATCCCAAGGCGCGGGCGGAAAAATAAACCGTGCGCGGATATTTGCCCTTGCCGATAATCCCCAGTTCAAGTTCTTTGTTTTCCTGCAAATTTGCGAATTGCTCGCGATTCAAATTTACCAATTCGGCAATTCTCAATCCGGTGGAAAACAGCGTTTCCAAAATCGCGCGGTCACGGACCCCCGCGGCGGTACCTTCATCGGGTGCCAGCAAAAGCTTTTCAATCTGTTCCAAATTCAGAAATTTGACGGTTTTTTCCTTTCGCGCATCTTTGGGCAGTTTAATCTTGTCCGCCGGCAAAGCAACAATATCCTTGGCCGTAAAATAGCCCAACAAGGCGCGCAAAGCGATCAGGTAGTAGTTTTGGGTGGCCTTGGACAAATTGCCGCCCTGCGGGTCAATAAAACGGGATAAATGCACCCGATATGCCCAAACATCGTCGGCGGACAGTTCGTGGGGCAAAATCTGCTCCTTTTTTTGGGATTTGAGCCAATTGATGAATTTTTGCAGGTACCGGCGGTAATTTATTTGGGTGTTTTCCGAGAGCCCTTTTTCAATCTCGCAATAATCAAGAAAATCGGGGATATGGGCAATGACGGGTTTGTCGGAGTTATTCATTGGTTTTGGAATTAAACGGGGAACGCTAATTATGGCAAAATAGAATAAAAAAGGAAAATAAAAAAAATAAAATTCCGAAATTATATTAAAAAATAAAAAATTGAAAAATTTTCAAAAAAACAACAAACTTTCCGGCAGGGAAGGCTTCCGGCAAACCCTCATCAAGAAAACAGCAAGCAACCCTCAAAAATCACAAAATCCGCCCAAATGCCGCCAATCGGCCAAAATCCCGATGTTAACGTCCATTAACCTTGATTGTGCGACATTTAATATACCGACGAACGAGCCCGGCCGCGGCCAATTCCTCCTCGCCCCGGCAAAAACTAATAAATGAATTTTTCAACGAGCCAATCCCTGATTCCCGGCCATTTTTCTTCCTTGAATTTATCATAAAGGGTTCCTGCCTCCTTTTTTGTTTCTTCCGCCTGCAAAACAACACTCTCCTTGACTTCCGGCGTTTTTTCCTCAAGCGTTTTGGACAAATAATTTTTTGCGCCGGCAAACGCGTCCTTTGTCTCGTCCACCCAATTTTGCGGCAACAAAACGATGCCCAAGACCACCAACCCCGCCAAAAACAGCAATTTAACGATTCCCAGCATTATTGATTGAATAAAGTCGGCGCACATATTGAACCATTTAACATTTCAATGGCGGCGTCAATCCTTTTGGCGGTTTTTTCCTTGCCCAAAACGTCCGCCATCTCAAACGGCCCGATTGACATTTTTTGCCCGCAAAGCGCCACGCGCAAAGGCCACAGCAAATAACCGCGATCTTTTTCCGGTTTTCCGACCGACAAATTAAAATCGGCAATTTGCGGCAAGACCGCCTCCTCCAAGTTTTGCCGCTTCCAATCCCCCGCTTTTATATTTCCAAATATAATTTTTAATTTGTCAAGAGCGAGCTTGGTTTCGGCAAAAGAAGCATCTTTCCATTTCAGCAGTTCTTTTTCATAGGATAATTCGGACAGAAAAAAATATCCCGACGCTTCAGCGATCTCGGATAATTTTTTCAAGCGAGACTGCTGATAGGCAACAATTTTTTCAATAAATTCATCCTCGATCCTCTCCCCCGTCCGCGGATTTTTATAAACGGTCCCGGAGGCGGATTTTTCCTCGCTCAAATAACCGGCGGAAACAAAATATGGCAGACAGAGTCTGGCCAGATCGCCCGGAGTGCGGTTTTTGATATAACAGGAATTCAAATAATCCAGCCGCACCGGATTAAACACTGCTCCCCCTTTCTGCACTTTGGCAAAAGAAAAATCGCGGATTAATTCCGGCATTGAATAAATTTCCTTTTCCGTTCCCGGATTCCAGCCCAAAAACGCCGTAAAATTGATCAGCGCTTCGGGAAGATATCCTTGCCGGCGGTATTCGGTAACGCCAACCGCGCCATGGCGCTTGGAAAGCTTGCTCCGATCGGCGCCCATAATTATCGGCAAATGCGCGTATTCCGGCCGGAATAGCCCCAATGCCTCCTGAATAAGAATTTGTTTGGGGGTGTTGGAAATATGATCTTCGCCGCGAATCACGTGAGTGATTCCCATTTCAAAATCATCAACCACCACGGTAAAGTTGTAAAGCGCGTTCTCAAAATCCTTGGCAATCACAAAATCACCGATCAAAGATCCGTCAAATTCTATTTCCCCGCGCACCAAATCGTTGAATTTGATTTTTTTTCTTTCGGTGCGGAAACGCACCACAAATTTATCGCCGCGAGCAATCCGCGCGCACGCTTCTTCCGGCGCAAGCCCGGCGCAACCCCCCGAATAAATTGGCGCTTCTCCGCGCGACATTTGATATTGTTTTTGAGCTTCAAGCTCCTCTTGCGAGCAAAAACAATAATATGCTTTATTTTCGTCAATTAATTTTTGCAAATAACGCTTGTATATTTCCCCTCTCTGCGACTGATAAAACGGACCCTCATCCCAACTCAAACCCAGCCACTTCAATCCGTCCAAAATATCATCGGCAAATTCTTTTTTTGAGCGTTGGCAATCGGTGTCCTCCAAACGCAAAACCGTCTTGCCCCCTTTCTGCTTGGCAAAAATATAGTTAAAAAGCGCCATCCGCAGGGTTCCGACATGCATAAATCCCGTCGGGGACGGCGGCATCCTCACGCGCACCGGCGCAGTCATGTTCTGATTTTCCTTATTGTTTTCGCTCATGGCATTTTCAAAAACACTGCGTTAATTATCGTTGAGAGACATATTTTGCGATATAATCCGCGATCGTTTCTCCCGCCATCGGCCGAGCAAATTGCGCCGCGGCTTCCGCCATCGCCGCCGTGGATTCCGGTGTTGCGAACAAATCATTGATTTTCTCTAAAAACAAATGGCGCGTAAAATTTCCTTCTTCCATCACCAGCGCGGCACCGGTCCGGGCATAAGCGTAGGCGTTTTTCACTTGATGGTTTTGGGCGGCTTCGGGCAAGGGAATTAAAATCCCTGGTTTTTTCATCGCCGCGATTTCAAAAATACTGCCCGAACCGGCGCGGCTCACAATCAAATCCGCGGCGGCATAAACATCGGCCATAACTTTTTCACCGGCAAATCCCAGCGGATGATAATATTCCAGCGCCTCGGGTTTGGCCATGATTTTGGATTCTTTGGAAACTTGATCTATATTGCGCGGACCCGTAATATGAACAATTTCATATGATTGCAAAAGCTCCGCCAAGGCGTCCAAAATTTTATCGTTGATTCTTTGCGCGCCTTGAGATCCACCGACAATCAAAATCAGCGGCCGGCCGCCTTTCAGCCCCAACGCTTTTGCCGCTTCCTCTTTGGAGCCATTCATTATCCGATCGCGGACGGGATTACCCAGCGGAACCGTTCTGCGTTTTAAGAATCCTTCTGTTTCCGGAAATGAAGTGAATATCGCCGAGGCATAACGAACCGTTTTTTTAACCGCCAGCCCGGCAACCACGTCGGATTCCTGCAAAAAAACGGGAATTCGCAAAATCCAGGCCGCCAGCGCCACAGGAAAAGAACCATATCCCCCTTTGGAAAAAACCGCGTCGGGATTGATAAAAAGAAGCAAGAACAAAGATTGCAAAAATCCCAAAGGAATCTTGATTAAAAGGTCAATGACATTCTGGATTATCGCGGCCGGATTGGCGTAGCGCCTCATTTTCCCCGCCATAATCGTGCGCACCTTAATGCGCTCTTTGGCTAAAACGACTTTGCAAAAATTATCTTTCGGGCCCAAATAGGATAGTTTGACAGAATCTCCGTATTTTTTACGCAAAGCGCGCGCCACCGCCACAATCGGATAAATATGCCCCCCGCTACCACCGCCGGTAAAAAGTATTTTCATTGATTCAAAATTAAAACCCGCGAATATTAATACAGGTCCATTCTACAATAAACCCGGACATTTTTAAAGCTTTCTTTCTGCCGCCGCACGCGAAATATTGAGCAGTAAACCGACCGCCGCCAGTTCCACGATCATTGCCGTTCCCCCGTAACTGATAAACGGCAAAGGAATTCCACCCAAAGGCACCATTCTGGCGGCGGCGGCAATATTGATTATCGCCTGAACAGTGATCCAAAAAGTAATGCCGGCCGCGGCCAGAGATTCAAATTTATTGCGACTCCGGCGAACAATGGCAAATCCCCGCCAGGCAAAAACGGCAAAAATTCCGATGAGCGCCGCACTGCCGGCAAATCCCAATTCGTGTGCGTAAGGCGCAAAAATTGAATCCCCGATCAATTCAGGCAAAAAAGTATATTTTTCGGAGGAAGCGCCAAATCCTTGGCCGAAGATTCCGCCCGAACCGACAACGATCAGCGCTTGGCCGGATTGGTAGCCCTTGCCCAAAGGATCACTTTCGGGAGAAAGCCATGAGATCAAGCGATCCGCTCGATAGGGAGCCAACCAAACCAAAACCGCCAACGACAGCAAACCGGCAAAAATGATAAAAAGCGAATGTTTAATCGGGGTTCCCGCCAAAAAATACATCACGCCCGCCGTGAGCGCAACAATCCCGAAAGTGCTCATATCCGGTTGTTTTAAAAGCAAAAATCCGATCAGGCTCATCACAATAATAAACACCGCCAACGTATTTTGAAATTCCTGTTTGTAATTTTTCCCCGGCAGCTTCCTCTCGGTGCGGGAAGCCAGCCAGCTGGCAAGATACAGAACAAAAACCGGCTTTAAAATTTCCGCCGGCTGAATGGTAGCAAACCCCAAATGGATCCATCTTTTCGCGCCGCCGGCGGCAAAACCAAACCCCGGAACAAAAACCAAAAACAACAAGACAATGGAAATCAACAACAAGGGCGGCGCCAGTTTCCGGATGTATGACAGTGGAATTTTATAAGCCAAAACCCCCGCCAACAATCCGGGCAAAATGCCGAATATCAATTGGTGGCGGATCAAATAATAGCTGTCGCCATATTTGACTTGAGCCATCATCGCCGAGGCGCTGGAAAGTATCATTGCGCCCAAAAGTAGCACGATAACAACAACCGCCAACAAAACAAAGTCCGGTTTTCGCGTTTGTTCCTGAAACGCCATTACATTATTTTTTAGAACGTTCAATAATTGCCCATTTTAACCTACGGTTTGCGCCCGATCAAATATTCCTTAAATTGATTTCCGCGATCCGCATAATCCGTAAAACCGCCAAAGCTCGCGGCGGCGGCGGAAAGCAGGCATATTTTACCCTTTTTGGTTTTTGCAAAAACCAAATCAACCGCTTCCCGCATATTGGCCGCCGGGTAATGCGCCAGCTTGCAAAAACGATTGATTTCCCCCGATAATCCGGCTTGTTTTTCAATCTCGCGCCAAATTTTGATTCCCGTGGCCGGAAGCATAACGAGATTGCAAATTTCACTGCTCAAAACTGCCCGCGCCAATTTATCAAACGGTTGATTCCGATCAAATCCGCCCGCAATCAGTGTCTGCACCCGCGGACCCAGCGCTTCAATGGCCGCCACCGCACTTTCCTGAATCGTTGACAGCGAATCATTGTAGCAATCAATGCCGCCAAAATTACCGACAAATTCCAAGCGGTTCGGCAACGGTTTAAAATCAGCAATTGCCGCATTAATAACATTATCGGCAATCCCCAGTAACCGCCCGACAATCGCGCCAATCTTCGCGTTTTCCATATTGAATTTTCCCGTCAATGCGGTTTTCCCTTCAAAACGCCAATCAACCGCGAAAAAATCAACTTTTCGCGCTTTAATTTTTTCCAACCACGGAATAATTTCCTGAATCTGGCCATTATAGATAAAATAATCGTTTTTCGTTTGATGTAAACATATATTCATTTTTGCCAGAATATATTCGTTGTAATTTTTATAATAATCCAAATGCTCCGGATATATATTCGTCATTACGGCAATATGAGGACTTTGCTTTAAATTGTATAATTGATGCGCCGAAAGCTCGCAAACAAAAAACGTGTTTTTATCCGCCTGCGGCAAATAGGACAACATCGGCTTGCCGATATTCCCCAATAGGAATGTTTTTTTGCCCGATCTTTTAATGATTTCATAGATAATGGAAGCGGTGGTACTCTTGCCTTTGGTGCCGGTAACGCCGATGATCGTTCCCGGGCATTCTTTAAAAAATATTTCCGTTTGGGAAGTGATCTTGCCCCTTTCAAAAGCCGCCTCCACCGATGGCAGATGAATGGGAATTCCCGGAGATTTAATGATCAGATCGTAATGATCCAGTGCTTTCAGATGGCCGCTACCGCCCCAAAAACGCACCTGCGGATTCTGTGCCAATAATTCGGTCATAGCCGAACCCAACTCGTCAGCCTCGGCGCGATCCGCAACAGCGATTTGGGCGGCGGGATACTTTTCCAAAAAATAGCGCAAACTGTCGGTTCCCTCCCGCGCCAACCCCAAAATCAATATCTTTTTGCCGGAATAATTCGCCATACCCGGACATTTTATCATAAAAATAGAACGAATACCAACAAAAAAAGGAGAGGTGGAAACGTTTCCCTCAATCATTCCGAAGACCGATTCGGAACGCTTGGCGAAAACGTTTCCCAGAGCTCTCCTTGCTTGATGGAGCGGGATCGCCGCCCTCATATAAAGAGATTATTCCGAAAACAATTTGTTTCTTTCAAAAAATCTCCTCTTTTGAAAAAAATCATTTCCGAAATCTTCCGTTTTCAACGTGCTTTCCTTTCACCCGCACTCTCCCTCAACCAACAATACCATTTTATGATTTCCTCAAAATATGTCAAACCGAGTTATCCACACCCGTCGGGAAATGCCGACAAAAATCGGCGAGGCAAGCGCGAAGCATAGCTTCCAATTTTTCGGCCAGATGGTGGTTTTTGTTCCATGACGACAGAATTTTTCCGCTTTTTGATTTCATATCGCCGTATTTTGGCAAAAATTCCCTTTCAAAAACTCGCATTAATACAGGCAAATTATCCGGACTTTCCTTTTTTGCGGCGGCCAGCGACAAATAAAACGCGGCGCGGGTTTCTTCAAACGTTCCCACGCACTCAAACGGCTTCGCCTCCCCTTCCCCCAACAATTGCGTCATCAGCGGCAAAAGATATTTATCCGCGAAAAGATTCTTGCCGAAAATTCGAATCGTTTCTTTCGCCCCGGCGAACGGATAGAGCATCGCAAATCCCGCTAAACATTTCGGGCATTTGCCGCACCAGCCGCTCTTCTTGGCGGCGCGCGCCGCCAAAGTAAACGGCTTGTTGCAACTCAAAAACCGGGAAAAATATTGCGGATGACGGGAAAAAAGCGCCATAATTTGCAGTTCATAAAGCGGCCGCAAAATTGAAAAATAATCAATGTTTTTCACCAGATATTTTTTTGAATAAGCGCGGAATTTTTTTTCAAAATCAAACGATTTGGAATATTGATGGTTTATTTCTTCTTTCAAATATTCGACGTTGCCTTCGTCGGAACTTCGCTCTTGTGAAATGGCAATCCGGCCGCAATCAAAAAGCGCGGCGGCAGTAACGGAATAAAACGACAACAACGAGGAAAACGGCGTGTGGCCGTTCAAAAAACCTTCTTTGTTCATCGCGATCAAGCGCGGGTCAATCCGCCGGAAAACCACGGCACAATCACCTCCCGCGGCGCCGCAAACCCGGTCCAGCGCTTCGTTGGGATTTAATGCCAGCATCATTGTCTTTTTGTTCGCTTTTCGCAAAAATTCCCAAGACACCAAAGAATCTTTGCCGCCGCCCATCGGCACCAAAACGCGAGAAGAAAATTTTTGCGTAAGCGGACAGGGATATTTTTGCGGCCTTTTGAAATTGATTTGAAATTCGGGAACGATAAACGGCAATTTGTTTTCAAAAAAGAATTGCCCCATTCCGCGCTCAAATAAATTTTGCCAAAATCTGATTTGAGCTTTGTCCAGATAACCGGCATTAATGATAATTTTGGACGCACAAACCGATTTCCAATAGCTGGGCATTTCGGCCAGCCCCAAGTGAAACACAAAATTGGAAATCGCTTCCTCCCCTATTTTTTTGATTTCTTTTTTATTAATTCCACGAACAACAATTCCCGGAGAAAAACTTCTATCGCCCGTTAAAAACAAAAAACTCGCGGATAAATCTCCGTTTTTTACGCTCCAACCGAAACTGTCATAAACAAACTCCGGATATTTTTTTTGCAAATCATTTAAATCAATTTTATGCACCGGCATAGACGTTATTTTTTATAAAGTGAGAGCGTTGAATAATTGACAAAATTGTCAAATTTGAAAAAAATTTAAACACAAACAACGTTTGAATCGGCGGAATTCAACAATTATTCAACGCTCTAAAAGTTCTCCGTGCATTCGACCGCGCCCGTGTTCCATAAAAATAACCGCTTAGGCGCCTTCCATAAATAACTTCCATATATTGCCCGCAGGTTTGGCTCAGATTTCAAATTTCTGACCAAGCAATATTTGAGATGTAGCCTCTCGCTACATTGAAAATATTGCGCCCGAATAAATTTGAAATATGGGGCAAAGATGTGGGTATGGTGTGGAAGTTATTTGTGGAAAGCGCCTTAATAGATCCCGCCCCTCACCCCATTAAACGGATCGCCACGCCCACCGCGGCAAAAATAATCCCCAGAATCCAAAAACGCATCGTCACGCTGTGGGCGGGCCAGCCAATCGCCTCAAAATGATGATGTATCGGCGTGGAAAGCCAGAGTTTCCTTTTTAAGATTTTCTTGTGCGCCAACTGGACGATCACCGATCCCGCCTCCATCACCAGCAACCCTGCAATGACCGGTAGCACCACCACCGAATCCGTCAGGAATGCCGCCACCGCCATCGCCGAAGTAAGTCCCAAGACGCCGGTTTCACCCATATAAAATTTTGCCGGCGGAATATTAAACCACAAAAACGCGAACAGTGCGCCGCAAATAATCGCGCAAAAAGTCGCCAGATCCGCTTTTCCCTGTGAAAAAGCAATCAGTGCGAACGCCGCAAAGATGGAAACAAACGCGCCGCCGGCCAAACCGTCCAGGCCGTCGATCACGCCGCCGGCCCAGGAGGCCAGCATAACAATGACGAAAAGCGGAATATAAAACCAGCCGATAAAAACATCAACACCGCCGGGAAAATCGCCCATTAAAGGGATATGCATTGTTTCATAACCCAGCTTTTCATAAAACCACCAGCCGCCCACCAACCCGATAGTCGCCACCGCCAACAGGCGGCGCTTGAAGGTGATGCCGCCGCCGACATACTTGCCGCCGCCGTAAATGGTTAAAACGTCATCGGTCAACCCAATCAGAGACCCCACCACCAATGCGAACAGCGGAAGCCAAACTTGTTCGCGCGATAAAAAATCAAGCAAAACAAACCACCACGGCGCGCTGATGCTCAAATTTTGCCAAATCCAATCGGGTGCCGCGGCAATCATTGAAAAGAACAGCGCCACCAGCAGTACCGACACCCAAATCAACAACCCGCCGCCGCGCGGCACCGAAGTTTCCCGCTCTTTGTGCAAAGAGTGGAAAACCGAAGCTTCTTCGCCGGTAATCGTTTTTTGGCGAGCATTTTTTTTCCAAAATTTGATGCGGCGCAAAAAAACGATCAAGCGGGGCGCAACCAAAAACGCGATAATGGAAGTGATCGCGGTAAAAACCAGCATACGGATGATATTGAAAGTGAATAATGTCATAAAAGGCGCGAGATGTTTAATAATTATTGCTGAAATTTACGATTTTTTGCATTTCGGCCACGCGGCTCTCCGCATTCGCCGAGCCCAGCAAAACGCCGATATAACGCCACCCGTCCGCATCGTCAAAGACCGCAATCATACAACCCCCCGCTTTTTCCGTATAGCCGGTTTTCCCGCCGGCCAAAGTTTGGCCTTCCCACAGCGCAAAATCAAAGATTCCGTTCTGCGTGCGGTAAAATTCCGGGGTCTTGGTAATGGTAAAAATTCCGGGATAAAACTCCAAAATATTTTTGGAAAGCGCGAGCAAATCCCGCGCCGTGGAATAATTAGCCCGCCCATCGTCCAAATCCAATCCGGTTGAATTGAAAAATTCGGTGTCGGAGAGCCCGATTTCGGCCGCAACGCGATTCATCTTGGATACAAATTCGCTTTCCCCCATTAATTCGGCCAGTGCGTAAGCCGCATCATTGCTGGAATAAAACAGCATCAAATCAAGCAGTTCTTTGACGGTGCGGACTTCTCCGAAAAATAAATTTCCGGAAACCGGCGCATCGGGCTGTCCGGCCGCCGCGGCGCTCACGAAAACGATCCTTGAAGGATCGTAAATTTCGGGATTTTCCAAAACCACCCTGGCGGTCATTAATTTTGTCAGCGAAGCAATAGGCAAAATCTCATCGGCATTTTTTTCAAAAATAACTTTTTCTTTTCCCGTCGCGGCGCCGCGAAAACATAATGCCGCCTTGGCCTCCAACTCCATTGTAGGCCTGGATAACGGCGAAAGAACCGTTATTTCTCTTATCGGCGCCGAAATTTGCGCATAGAGATAATCTTCCAGCTTGATTTGGCCGCGATCAATCGCCCAGCAAGCTCCGCCACCGAAAAATAGGGCAACGGCAAAGCCAAACCATCTTCTGGCGGCGGAATTTCGTTTTTTCGCTCGTTTTCCGGGCGGTAGCGGCAAGGAAATAGAGGATCTGATCATTGGACCGATTTTTCTTTTTTAAGGATCGCCAAACCGAGTTCTTTCAATTGAGCCGCATCAACCGGCGACGGCGAGTTTAGCATCAAATCGCGGTTATCTCCGGTTTTGGGGAATGCCATCACTTCGCGGATATTCGGTTCGCCCAGCAGGACCGCCATCAGGCGATCTATCCCCGGCGCCATCCCTCCGTGCGGCGGCACGCCGTAGGAAAACGCTTCAAAATAATGCGGAAATTGTTTTTTGGTTTCTTCCGGGGAATGTCCCAAAACTTCAAAAATCGCCAAGAAAGTTTCCATATCGGTATTGCGCAAACTGCCCGAAAATATCTCAAAGCCGTTCAGCGCCATATCATATTGCCATGCCAGAATTTTTTCCGGTGCTGTTTTTATTCTTGCCGGATCGTTTTCGCGCGGCATAGTGAAGGGATGATGCATTGCATTCCATCTCTTGTCCCCCTCAAGCCATTCAAACATCGGAAATTCGGTGACAAAGCAAAACGCCAGCTCGTCGGGATTATTTTTGTTTTCGCGCAGATCAGGCTTGTCGGTACCATATCGCTCCATCGCTTCCTTGTATGTCAAACGGGGAAACGGAATCTTGGTGATTTTCTTTTGCGGAAATAATTCTTTTACCATTTTTGCGAACATCTCTTCGGCCAAAGCCAAAATTTCCGCCTCGTCGGCAAACGATATCTCAATGTCCAATTGCGTGTGCTCGGCTTGACGGTCCGCCCGAGGATCTTCGTCGCGCAAACAACGCGCCACTTGAAAATAACGCTCCAGTCCGGCGACCATCAGCAATTGTTTGTACTGTTGGGGGCTTTGCGGCAAAGCGTAAAAACTTCCTTTCTGCAAGCGCGCCGGCACCAAAAAATCGCGCGCGCCTTCAGGGGTGGATTTGGTCAATATCGGCGTCTCCACTTCCACAAAATCCCGCGCACTCAAAAATTGCCGCAAATAATTGACCACTTTATGGCGCATCGCCAGATTACGGCGCAAGCGCGGACGGCGCAAATCCAAATAGCGGTATTTGAGCCGGTTGTCTTCACCGATCTCATAACCGTCGCCGTCAACGGCAATGGGCAATGTTTGCGCCCTTGATAAAATTTTCAACTCGTAAATGACAATCTCCACGCCGCCGGTGGGAATCTTGTTGTTTTTCATTTTTTCCGGCCGTTCGTTCACAACGCCGCAAAATTCCACCACCCACTCGGAGCGCAACTCCTTGGCCAAGTCAAAAAACGGCGCTTTCGGAAGGACCACCGACTGAATCATTCCGCTGGCATCGCGCAAATCAAAAAAAATCAGCCTGCCGTGGGCGCGCACCGTCTGCACCCAGCCGCACAAACGCACACTCTTCCCGACAAGCCCGGGCGTTTGGCCAATCATCGTTCTCGGCAATTGTTTCTCCGTATTTTCCGTATTTTTCATATAATCAAATCCTAACTCATTTTGCTCCTTTTTTCAACGCCCCGCCCGCAAAGACTGGCCCTTATTCAACCGCAAACTACCGCTTGCCATCCGTTCAAATAATGCGTTTCTTCGTTGACGTATCATTTTCTTTTACGAAATCGTTGATGACGGCCAAAAACTGGCTTCCAAATTGTTTTAGTTTTACTGTGCCGACTCCGTTAATTCGCAAGAATTCTTCGTTATTTTTCGGATAACAACGCGCCATTTCCTGCAATGCCGCATTGCCGAATATTACAAACGGCGGCGCTTCAATTTCATCGGCTATCCGCTTGCGCAACGCCCTTAATTTTTCAAATAATTCCTTATTGTACTCAATCCTGATATTGTTTTTTTGGGGTAATCTTGAAGGCCTTGCATCTTCCGTCGTTTTCAAAGTCGGCATCTCCATCGTTCCGCCGCCTCGCATAAACGATGCCCCCGATTTGGTTATCGCCAAAGTCGGATACAAGCCTTCAGGTTTGGCCAAATAGCCGATTTTGATCAGATGGCTGATGATTTGCATCATTTCAATCCGTGAAAAATCATTGACAATACCGTAAACCGAAAGCTTATCATGGCCGTTTGCCGGAATTTTCCTGTTTTTACTCCCGGATAAGACATCAACAACATAATTCTTGCCAAAGCGGTTTCCAAGCCTTGCCACCGCTGAAAGTATTTTTTTGGCAATAATTCCCGCGTCAAAATCAGCCTGCCGATTCCCCGATCTATTGCCAAGAGCGGCAAAGGAAATATCTTTGGCAAATAACGGCTTGCAAATATCACAACTTCCGCAATCATCGTCTTTTAATTCCTCGCCAAAGTAATTAAGCAAATACTTTTTTCGGCAAGTGTTCAGTTCCGCATATTCCATCACGCGTTTTAATTGTTCCATTGCTTTCCGGCGCAAAAAATCATCCTGGATTTTGTTGATAAAAAATTCATGTTTGCGCGTATCCGCATAAGTGTAAAATAAAACGCATTCGCTGGGTAGATTGTCGCGGCCCGCCCGCCCAATTTCCTGATAATACCCTTCCAGAGTCTTGGGATAAGTGTAATGCACCACCAGCCTGACATCCGGCTTATCAATTCCCATGCCAAACGCGATTGTCGCCGCGATAACACTCACCTCGTCGCGGATAAACGATTCCTGCGTCTCGCTCCGTTCTTTGGCATTTAATCCGGCGTGATAAGCCCTCGCCTTGAATTTGCGCCTTTGCAGTTTCGCCGCAATTTCTTCGGTTTCCCGGCGCGAAAAGCAATAGATGATCACTGGTTCATTACGATAACCTTCCAATAATCCAACCAACTTGGAAAACGCTTCCTTTTTTTCAATCACGCGCACATGCAAGTTGGCGCGGTTGAAGCTTGAAACAAAAACGCCGGCATTTTTTAACCGCAACTGATTAATAATATCCTGGCGCACTCTCTTGGTGGCAGTTGCGGTAAGGGCAACAAGCGGCACATTGGGAAAAAGCTCCTTCAACAAGCTCAAATGCCGGTAATCCGGCCGGAAATCATGCCCCCACTCCGAAATGCAGTGCGCCTCATCCACCGCAATCAAGCTGATATGCAAATTTTTTAAAAAATCCCGGAATCCGGCCAGCGCGAATCGCTCCGGCGCCACATACAAAATTTTAACTTCGTTGTTTTTAATCCGGCCGCAGATATTTTCAATTTGTTTTTGCGGCAAAGTTGAATTAATAAATTCGGCGCTCACTCCGCAAGCCCGCAAAACGTCCACCTGATCTTTCATCAACGCGATTAGGGGCGATATCACCAGCGCCACTCCCGGCATCTTTAGCGCCGGTAGCTGATAGCAAAGCGATTTTCCGCCTCCGGTGGGCATTAAAACAAAACAATCGCCGCCGGATAAGACGCGGTTAACAATATCTTCCTGCAGTGGCCGAAATTCATCATATCCAAAATATTTCTTAAGCAAACTTTTCATACCAGGCATTTATGAAATATATTCCACATTGAATAGACCTACTGCGTAAATATTTCCGCGACGAAATTTTCAGATTTCGTGCGAGCCGAATGAGGAATGAGGAGGCATATTGGCTTAAATATGCCGACGATTGACGAATTCGGCGTAGCCGAAATATGGAAATTGCAGTAGGAAATATTTACGCAGTAGGTCTAATATATAAAACTCATACGACAAGATTGATTCCTGTTGAATTTTTTTAAATTTACAATTCACCGGAAAAAGCGGCACAAATAATCGTAAATCATTTCTTCTTTTTGACGATGCCGTAGTTTTTTTGCAGGTATTGGAGGTCTTCGTAGAGTTTGGAAAATATTTTATCTTTTTCAAAATCCGGCTCCTTAAGGGCAATGTTGATAATCGTTGCCAAAACCGAAAAATAATCTCCGCGTTCAATATGAAACTCCAAGTGCTTGATGCGGTCGGCGCGATTTTCCAAATCGCGGACAAACCAAAACACCGGCGATTTCCCGTCGCCCGCAACCAACCCGCAATTAATTTTACGCGCGTAAATCATATATTGCCTAATAAACCCCTCGGCGATGGCCAATATCAATAACCAAAATTAACAATTCTTTTTTAAATATTTTGTAAATCACGCGATAAGGCCAAACCCGATAAGACCATTCGCCTTTACGGACGCCTTCCAATTTTTTACCAAGAAACGGATTACCGATAATCACGCCCAATGCCGCCAGCACGCGATAATAATCTTTTCGCGACAATTTATTTAATTCTTTTTCTGCGCTTGGCTTGATTCTTAGCTGATATTCCATATTTTTTAATTGATTTATCGGCAACAACAAAGCCTTCCCTGGCGAGAAGTTCTTCAAGCGTCGTCCACTCTTTATATTCGCCGCTCCTATATGACCTTTCAACCTCTTTAACGTCTCTTTCCAGATTGGGGAATTCTTGCATCACGTCAATTGTTTCCATTATTGAATCAAAATATTCAACCGACAACAAAACTGCCTTTGGGCGCCCTTTTTCGGTGAAAGTGTAATAAACGCCGGGTTTTTGGATTTCATCGGCAAGCTTAAATATTCTTTTTCTTGCTTCGGAAATTGAGATCGTGTTTTTTGAATCCATATTTTGAAGTTTGATTTTTTAATTTTGAGCTTTGATATTTCTGCATATGTACATAATAATGCACATCGTCTATTTTTGTCAAACCAATCCTTTATTTTTGAAGCTCACAAATTCATTAGCAGTTGAAATGATATGGTCCGTTAATCCGATGCCCAGAATTTTGCCGGCTTCGGCCAATCTTTTGGTAATTGCCAAATCATCGCTTGAGGGATCGGCATTGCCGCTGGGATGATTGTGGCAAACAATCACGCTTGCGGCATGCAAAGCGATGGCCGGCTCAAAGACTTCGCGCGGATGCACCAGGCTGGCATTGAGCGTGCCGATGGAAATAATTTGCCGTTCAATGAGTTTGTTTTGCGTGTCCAAATAAAACGCGGCAAAATGCTCTTTTTTTGAACCGCGAAAATCGCCGCACAGTTTCCAAACATCTTCGGGCGTCAAAATTTCCGGTTTTTTGTCCGGATACATTCGCTTACCAAATTCCAGCGCCGCAATTATCTGCAACGCCTTCGCCTTCCCCAAACCTTTTTCCTTGAGCAAATCTTCCAATTTTATCTTCTCCGTGCCGTTTTTGGCAATCAATTTCACGATTTTTCTTGACAATTCCACCACATTCAGTCCTTTGATCCCCGACCCCAAAAGCACCGCCAGCAGTTCGGCGGTCGCCAGTTTTTCCGGACCATATTTTTCCAATTTCTCCCGCGGCCGGTCAACTTTCGCCAAATCCTTAATCTTCATAAATGAAATCCAGTTTCCAGATATTTTTTCTTTAAAAATTCGCTAAATTCTTCTATATCCCGTTGTTCAAGTTCTAATCTTTTAGTTGCCAATCGCTTCAATTCATCATAATCATCAGAACCTGAAATACTCTTTGTCTCTTCTGCATCACTACAAACAATTTCATAATCGGAATATCTGCTCTCGTGCTCCTTAAGCCGCACCCTTACTTCCGGTAAATCATCACCTCGCTCCTGATAAAATTCATCAATTAATGATTGCAACTTGGTAACTGCCATGTATTCTTTCCTATCCAACTTTCTTTGTCCTTTTTCGGTGCGCGCAAATATTCTCTTGGGCAGAAGAATGAAACCAACATATGGATTACTCCAATTTCCCTCAAGGGGCGGATTCTCTACTTGTTCAAGGTATTCATCCCCATAATCATCAATACGTGCCCTTGAAAGAACCCTGCCAACGTTTCCAAGATGTCCTTCGCAAGAAAAATTTGTTTCCACGCCAATAAGATTCAATCCAACCACCAATTCTTTTATTTTTTTATCTATCCATGACCCTTCTTCATAAAAAGGACCATCAAATCCATCAAAATCAAAATCTTCAGCGTCTTTGTTTCCGGACCCGCTAAAATATTCTTCCGTTTCTTCCCATTTTTCAAGCCGTTTTTGATATTCTGGATTATTCTCCAAACTTGTTGCAATGTTTTCAACTCTCATTTTTTATTTTTAGTTGATTTTGGGCCAGCTTTCAACAATCAGATCGGTTTTGGTTTTGAGGGGCAGAGCTTGCCAGAGTTCTTCGGTGACAAACGGCATAAACGGGTGCAAGAGTTTGAGAGAGTTTGCCAAAACAAAAATCAAGATTTTTTTGGCGCTTTCGGCTTCTGGCCCGCTTTTGGGCTCGCGAATCTGATTTTTGGCGGTTTCAATATAGATATCGCAAAATTCGTGCCAGAAAAATTCATAGAGATCGCGGATTGCCGCGCCAAAAGCATACTGGTTGATGTTTTTTTCCGTTGATTTGGCAATTCTCGCCAAAGAGGCGAGAATTTTCTTGTCCGCCGCAGTAACAGGCTTGGGTCGGGCAATTGCCGAATATATATTCTTTTGCCCACCGACTTGCGCCAAAACAAATCTTGAAGCGTTCCAAATCTTGTTGCAAAACTTTTGCCCGGCGATCATATTGTCTTCGTTGAAATGCAAGTCTTGCGATTCGCTCACCTGCCATGCCAACCCGAACCGCGTGGCATCGGTGCCGTATTTTTCAATCAATCCCATCGGATCCACGCCCGTTCCCAGCGATTTTGACATTCTTTTGCCGTCTTTGGTAAGCACCATGGCATTGATAATTACTTGCGCAAACGGCGCTTTGGCCATAAACTCCATTCCCGAAAACGCCATCCGCGCCACCCAAAGATTGATAATATCACGGCCCGTGGTTAACACCGAGGTGGGGTAGAATTTTTTCAGATCCTTGGTGTTTTTGGGCCAACCGAAAACCGCCAACGGCCACAGTGCCGAAGAAAACCAAGTGTCAAACACATCTTCACTCCTTTTGGGCCGGCATTTCCCGCAAATCGGACATTCTTTGGGTTCTTTTGAAACAATGACATATTTATCGGGTTCGGTCTCGCAAAACCACACCGGCAAACGCTGTCCCCACCATAATTGGCGCGACACGCACCAATCGCGCGGTTCCTTGAGCCACGCACAATAAGTTTTTTCCCAGCGTTTGGGATGAAATTCTATTTCCCCCGATTTTCCGGCTTGCAGAGCCTTTTTCGCCAAATCGTCCATTTTAACAAACCATTGCATTGACGGAATCAGCTGTATCGCCGCGCCGCATCGGGAACATTTGGGCACCTGATGCCGGTAATCCTCAATTTTTTCCACCAGATCCATTGCTTGCAGATCTTCAACAATTTTTTGCCGGGCATCGCCCGTTTTCATCCCCCGGTATGCTTCGTCCGCGTTCTCGTTCATTTTGCCCCGCTCGTCAATCACGGAAAGCAACGGCAATTTGTGCTTTTGCCCGATTTGCCAGTCATTCAAGTCATGAGCGGGCGTAATTTTAACCGCGCCGGTGCCAAAATCAACATCAATGGATTTATCGGCAATAATCGGAACGACGCGGCCGACAATCGGCAGAACTGCTTTTTTACCGATCAGCGCCCGATAGCGTTCGTCTTTGGGATTCACCGCTACGGCGGTGTCGCCGAGCATCGTTTCCGGCCGCGTGGTAGCGACAACAATATGCTCATTTAGCTTATCTTTGATCGGATATTTTAAATACCAGAGCTTTGACGCCTCGTCGACATAATCGGTTTCCAAGTCTGAAATTGAAGTGCCGCAGCGCGAACACCAATTCACCACCCGCTGGCCGCGGTAAACCCATCCTTGCTTGTGATAATGAATGAAAGCGGCTTCCACCGCGGCAATATAATCGGCATCCATGGTAAACTTTGCCCGCGACCAATCGCAAGACGCGCCCATGGCGCGAATTTGATTCAAAATTATATTGCCATAAAGCTCTTTCCATTCCCATGCTTTTTTAATAAATTCATCGCGCCCCAAATCAAAACGGCTCACGCCTTCCTTGCGTAACTTTTTCTCCAGCGTGCTTTGCAAGCCAAGGCTGGCATGATCGGTGCCCGGCACCCAGACAACCGTCTCCCCTTTCATACGGTGATAGCGCACCAGCGCATCCTGGATCGTGAGGTTAAGCGCGTGCCCCATATGCAACGTGCCGGTCACGTTGGGCGGCGGCAAAACCACCGAAAAAACTTTTTTTGTTTTCGGCTTGAACTCATCAGGGTTAAAATATCCCCTTTTTTCCCACTCGTTATATATTTTCTGTTCCGTTTCTTTTGGATTGTATCTTGAAGATGAATTTTTCATAATGATAAACTAGCACGCAACCGGCAAAAAACAAGTCCGGCGGCGGAAAATCAAGATTTGACGCCGGAATCATGGTCCTCCATCGGCAAATCAATAATGAACTTGCTTCCTTTCCCCCATCCCTCCGATTCCACGCTGATTTTGCCCCCGTTATTGGCAATAATCTGCGCCGCCAAATAAAGGCCGATCCCTTTGCCCTCAACATTGGCGCCTTTAGCCCCCTCGCAACGCTCAAAGACTCGGCCAAAAATCCCTTCCCGATCTTTTTCACTCAAACCAATTCCCGTATCCTTGATTTCCATCCGCAATTTTTCCCCAAAAACCGAAATCAAAACAATCACCCCGCCGGTTTGCGTGTATTTGATTGCATTGTCCACAATATTATAAAGCGCCTCCTTGATCCCCCGCGGATTCAGCATAATTTCGGGAATCGGCACTTCCGTTTTTTTAAATTTAAGATATAAATTTTTCGCCTCCGCCGCCGGTGCCAAATCCGCAACAATCTGCGCCGCCAGCGCCACCGCGTCCACCGGCTCTTTTTCCGCCGCGCTATTGTTCATTTGGAAATGCGCCACATCCAAAAGCTCGTCCACCAAACGAATCAATTTTTTATTGGCTTCAAGACAGGCGCCAACCTTCTCCTTTGATTTTTTGGTGATTTTGCCATAACTCTCCTCATTGATCATACTCAAATATCCGTTGATCACCGACAGCGGACTGCGCAAATGATGCTGGGTGGAAAGCAAAAATTGGGTTTTTGCCCGATCCAACCGCCGCAAATCCGCCGCCAAAACCTCCGCCTCGCGGCGCAAAATCCTCTCCCGCGATGCGATCGTTTCGGCATCTTCCCGCCGCCGGCTTTCCCGATGCACCGCCCTGATCAAGTAATATCCAAAAAAACAAAAGAGGGCAAAAACCAAAAAAGTTAATATTTTCAAAACGATTGACGGCATTAAAAATGGCAATACAAAAAGAATCAAACCCATAGTACCTATTAAAAATTCCGTCAACAAAACTTCCATTCTGAACAAATGGTATTTTGTAATAGTATAAGCAGTTATTGCAAGAAAAAAAACAATAAAGATGAATCCGAATGGATAAAACTCAATCCCGTAATTGACTAAAAAATCTGAAGCAGCAAAAAAATAAAAAATGAGACCCACTAATAAATATTTTTTTTGAAAATAACGATTGGTGCTAATGATATTTTTTTTAAATCCGTACAAAAAAAGATAAACTGCTCTAAGTGCTAAAGCCGCAAGCAATATTAAATATATTGGATGCAGAATGCCTGCCTTCGGATAAAAACCCCAATAAAATTCATAAAAACCGTCTATAAAATAATTTGTAAAAAACAAAGCTATTCCCAAAAAAAACGTTGTGATGTATGAAGCAACAAGTAAGAATCTGTCAATTTTACTACTTGATTCTAAAAATATAATAAAAAAATGAAAGAAAAAAACCGGAATAAATATAATTCCGACATATCCCATTTTGACTAAAAAACCGGCCCATTCCAGGCTAGTTGTATTAAACAAAAAAAACCACGAAAACTGCCACCAAAAAGTTGCTAAACAAATTAAGGCAAAAAATATATTTAAAACTAACTTTGGATTATTAAAAACAACATACACCCCCAAGGCAAAAAACAATATTGAACTTATTAAGGGCGGTAGCGAATAAAAATTAAAAGCTGATTCAAGCATTGAAATTACATTTTGAATTAAGATTCATCAAAACGGAACTATCGGTAATTATGGTTAAAAAATATAGCCAATCAATTTTTTCCAATTGCATTTTCCATATTTTTCTTAAACCACTCTGGCATCCCTTTTTGCCGAGTTGCTACATCAACATAAACAATAATATGGCGAGCGGTTGCGCAAATTTTGCCCTGTCCATTAATAAATTCTCCGTCCAGCGTAAATGAAGATTCGCCTGCCTTTGATACCCAAACTCTCACGATAATATTATCACCAAAAAAAATATTATCAGAAAAAGAATATTCCGCACGGCAAGTAAAAAGAAAATATTTCTTGCCAACATCATCAATAAAACCAGGAATACATTCTATGCCAAATAATTCCCTTGCCTTGCCAAACAACCTGGCATAATGCTCATGCCCAACCGATCCCTCGACCGTCAGCTCGCCAAAGGTTATTGCCGTAGGATAATCAAAATACATTCCGCGCTTATCGCGACCAACCTTGGGGACCATCTCTTTAAATAAATTATTTTGTTGAATCATAAATTTATATTTTGTTACATTTCGTTGTGTTTTAAAAAATTAAAAGCAACTATTTTATATTATCGCGTTGATAAGCCGTTGGATAACCGGAAGATACTCAATTATTGCCCAGACCAAAATCGCGAAGAATCCGACCAGCAAAATAAAATCAATCAATTGGCTCATAAAAGATATCTCGCTTATGTTTTAATTATAACGAAAATTTCCGCCGAGGCAAATTTTTTTCACACGCAATCGCTTGATTGATTGCGCAGAATTTTCTGCATATGATCGTAAATATCGCCGGCCCCCAACACCAGCAAAATGTCCCCTTTGTTAATTTCTTTTTTCAGTTTTGCCGCAATTTGTTTTTTGGCAAGATATTCCGTTTTTTTTGAAGCAACGGCCGCGGCCAATTTTTCACTGCTGACGTTTTCGGAAATTTTTTCGTTTTCCCGTCCGGCAACTTGATAGATATCGGTGATGAATGTTTTATCCAGCGGCGATTCGCGGAAAGCCCGCGCAAAATCGCCAAAAAGCAAACTCGTGCGCCACGCTTGGTGCGGCTGAAAAACGCAAACAATCTTTTTTTTCGGCCACAATTGACGCGCGGCGGCCATCGTGAGTTTTATTTGCGTGGGATGGTGGCCATAGTCAAACACCGCGGTAATTTTTTTACCGGAAATTTCTCCCCGGCGGCGGTCAAAACGCCGCCACGAACCGCGATATTCCGCCAGCGATCTGAAAATGATTTTATCGTCCGCTCCCAATATCCGCCCGACAACCATTGCCGCCAGCCCGTTGACAATATTATGTTCGCCCGGAACACGCAAAGTTTCCGAAAAAATTTTCGCTTCGGGCATCGCTCGCGAATAATTTAAAACTTCAATCCCCTTTTTTTTCATTGATTCGCCCAAATTTTTGGCGCCGGCATCGTCGGCGCAAACCAGCAATTTCCCGCCGGGCTTCAGGTTGCCGGCGAATTTTTCAAACGCCGCCCGCAAATTCGCTTCGTTTTTGTAGCATTCAATGTGATCCATTTCAATATTGGTCACCACGGCAATATCGGGAAAATAATTCCAGAACGCCCGTTCATATTCACAGGCTTCAATCACCAGCAAATCGGATTTTCCGGATCTGAAATTGGTATTTTTAAAGCTTTTAACTTTCGTGCCCACCACCACCGTGGGGTCAAATTTTGCCGCCGCCAACATCATGCCGATCATTGCCGTCACCGTGCTTTTCCCATGCGCGCCGGCAACGGCAACCGTCCGGTGTTTTTTGGTCAGCTCTCCCAGCGCTTGCGGATAGCTCATTGCCTTGACTCCCATATCTTGCGCCTGCTTCAATTCGGGATCGTTTTTTGCCGCCAGACTGTAGATTACCAAATCCGGCGCAATTTTTTTCAAATTGGCGGTTTTTTTGATAAAGATACGCGCGCCGATTTCTTTCAAATCTTTTGCGATTTCGGATTCCGCCAAATCGGAACCAAAAACCTCCCATCCCTGCGACAGATAATATCGCACCAGCGCCGAAACCCCGATTCCGCCGATACCAATGAAAAAAGCTCGCATAATTTTTAATTTTCAGTTTATTGATCCTGGCCAAGTTTTGCGCTTTCCAATACAGTGTAAATCGGGCCGCCGCGGCGCAATTCGCTTTCCATTACCTCAATCGATTCGGCCGTAAACGTCTTGGCAATCTTTTCGTCAACTGCCGGAATTTCTTCGGGGTCAATATGCCGCAAATCGGTTTGGATCAGCCGCGCCAAAGTTACGTGGGGGCGAAAAGCGTAATCGGGATCGTTTTTTTGATAGCGGGCCCCGGAAAATTCAAACAAAGAACTCTCCAAATCTTTTTGCAGATTGCCGATCTCCTGAGATTTCTCCCCCATCGCCCAAACCATGCGCGGATATCGTGAAAGATCTTCATTTTTTTGACAGCGGGAAAATTGGCCTTGCGGTCCGTAGACAATGCGATTCAACCCCAAGAAAAGCGGATCATGGCGGCGCGCGACCTCAATTGCGCACCGGCAAATTTCGCTCAATTCTTCATCGTTGGCATTGCCCAAAAAATTCAAAGTGATGTGCAGATTTTCCGGCTTGGCCCATTTTGCCGGCAATTCCGGCCATTTTTGGGAAAATTCCGCCAAATAACGGCGTAAATTTTCCGGCAAGTTAACGGCAATAAAAAGTCGGTGCAAATTGCGCATAGTTGAGATTGAATCACAATCTCATTTTAAACCATTTGGCAAAAAAAGAAAGATGGAGTAAAATCCCGATTAGAGACAAAAGATTTAAGATTTGAAAAATTTTGGCATTCATAAATTGAGAGATTGATTTGTTGATTTTAGGTGATGAACATATCAACGAATATGTCTGCGAATACTATTCGCTTCTCCAATATTTAATAACGAATATATATGAAGGAGCATATCAATGGAAAAATCAAGAATACTATTTATAACCTAATGCGCGATTTGGGATACCATTTTCAGGGACAAGACGAAAAAACCAAAGAATTGGGTTTCGCGCGTCCAAAAACCGGCTATCCCCGCTTGCATTTGTTTATAAAAACGGAAGAGGGCGGATTGACTTTTAGTTTGCATCTGGACCAAAAGAAACCGATCTACGACGGCGCCACCGCCCATGCCGGAGATTATGACGGCCCGGTGGTGGAACGAGAAATGGCCAGGATAAAACAGTACATTGTTATTGAAGGACAAACGGATAAAAATTGATATATGGAAATAATGTCTTTGACGAAAGATAATTTTCAGGCGGCGGTGGAGGCGGCGGCAAGGGTGATCTGTCGCGGCGGCACAGTGATTGCGCCCACCGACACGGTCTACGGTTTGCTGGCCAACGCCGCAAACGAAAAGGCGATTGAAAGAATTTTTGCCGTCAAATTGAGGCCGAAAAACAAGCCTTTGCCGATATTTGTGAAAAATATGGCCATGGCTAAAAAATTGGCGAGAATTTCCCCGGCACAGGAAAAATTTTTGGAAGAAAAGTGGCCGGGCAAATTCACCGTCCGCCTGAAGCGCAAAAAAGAAATGAAATTGTTCGGCGTTGAAAAAGATACCATCGCCCTTCGCATCCCCTTCCATTCATTCGTTAATTCCCTTTTGGAGGCCGTAAATATGCCCCTCTGCGGCACTTCGGCCAATATTTCCGGTAGTCCGGCATCGGAAAAAATCAATGAGGTTCTGGCGCAATTTATCCAAAACACGCTTCCCGATCTGGCAATCAGTGCCGGCAACCTGGACAAATCAACCCCCTCAACCATCATTGACTTAACCCAAATTCCACCGAAAATTATCCGTCCCTAAAAACGTAATCATGGAAAAGAAAACGCAAAAAATAAAGCCGATCATCAACAAAAAACAAGAATTGGAGCTTTTGCGCGAAATCATTGAAACCATCAGCTACAATTTGGATTTGAAGGAAGTTTTGGCAAGGATTGTGAAGATCGTGAGCGGCGTCACCAAAGCGGATTCTTGTTTTTTGTATTTGTTGGACGGCAATAATCTGGTTCTGCGCGCGTCGCTGAATCCCAAGCCGCTGGAGATCGGCAACATAAAATTGAAAACCGGCGAAGGGATCACCGGCTGGGTGGCGCGCAACAAACGGACCGCGGCCATCGCCAAAGAAGCTTATAACGACGAAAGATTTAAAACCGTCAACAGCCTCCCCGAAGACAAGTTTGAGGGATTTCTTTCCGTACCGATTGTTTATCGAGACAAAGTGCTGGGAGTGATCAATGTCCAGCACTCAAAACCGCGGGCATACTCCAAAACCGAAATCGCGCTGTTTGAATCGGTTGCCAAGGCCGTCGGCGGCGCGATTGAAAACGCGTCCCTCTTTTCGGAAAAGGAGGCGTTAAAAGAAGCGCTGGAAACCAGAAAAATCATTGAAAAAGCCAAGGGAATTTTGATGAAAGAATTCGCCGTCGGCGAGGACGACGCCTACAAGCTTCTGCACAAAAAAGCGATGGACAAACGCCTGCCAATGAAAGAAATCGCCAACGCCATCATCATCTCCTCGGAATTCAAAAAATAACTTGCAACCGTTCTATAAAAAATCCGCCAAAAAGCGGATTTTTCATTCCCGGTAAATCATTGATTATTTTTGCATTCCTGCCAGCTGTTTTTGCAGTTCGGCGATGAGCTGAATGATGAGCTGAATTAACAATTGTTTGACTTCGGCAATCTTTTGCAGTACCTCGGCGCGGGTCATTTTCTGCGGCGTTTCGGTCAGGGTCTGCGGATCGGAATCGGAAATCACCGGCCCGCCGGTTGTCTGGCTCACGCATTGGCCGGCGGCATTGCAAGTTTTGCCGCTGGTACAAGTGCCGCAATTTAGCGTTTTGCCGCACCCGTCGCTCCACGATCCGCACTGGTAATTGCCCAAACTGGCGCAGGTTTTGGGGATGCAACTCGCCGAAGAAACAACTGCCACCGCCACATTCGGAGTTTTGTCGCCAAACCACTCCACGCCCTCTTGCACCATCTGCCACTGGAAATTGTAGGTTCCGGCGACTGCCGGCGCTTTCACATCAAAAGTGAAAGTTTTTGTCTGGCCTTCCGGAACGCATTTACCGAGTGCGGTCGAATTGTTTAAATTATAAGCTTTATAAGGAGAATTGACTTGCGATCTAAGTGCATTGAAATTAATATCACTTACTTTTTCCCAAGGCCACCAATTGCCAACCTGAACACCGCTGGGAGAACGATACCGAGATCGATAGACATCGCCGTCCAAACCTTTAACATAAAGCCAGAGAACGCCGCGCTCAATGGATAATTTTGGCCGGTCCGAGGTTAAGCCGTTGTTAACGACATACCAATCAATATTATACGCATTCACGTCATTATCCAAGGTGAGCTCTTTAACCCAAACTCCGTTGTCTGCTCCACGCGCCGCGATAATGTATCTTCCCTCAATTGACGCAGTGGCCGGCTCAGATAAGATATTGCCGCCCAAGGACGAATAAAAAGGACAATTTTGATCGGCACCGCGCACTGTTTCTTCAGCCAATAACAAGACGCGGCCATCCCGCCAAATTCCATTATCCTGTGGATTTTGCGAACCAAGACGATATTGATTGGTTTCATTCCAATTATTCGTGCCGTTATTTTTAAATGTGATTGAAGCCGAATAGGTTTGCCCGGCGGCCATTGTTGCAGGAACTGATTGTTGCAAAAATTCCGCGGCATTGGCGGCTTTTTTAAGTTGGATCTTGCGACGATAAATATCTTTGCCATTGCCTTGCGCGCCACTCCAATTGGGAAGGCTATCTTCATAATACAAATAATATTCGCCGTTAATCTTGAAAATCTTGGAATATGATATCCAGCAACTATCAGGTTTGATCGCCAACTGTAAAGGATTATCAGAAAATTTAACCCAAGAATTTATGTTAGCAATATCTGTGCTTCGGGCAAGACCGGTACCCCAATTGCCATTGCATCGATGATACGGAGCGCCGTCAAAAAACATATAGTAGTATCCGTTTTCGTATATCGTGCTTGCCGGGCCCATTAAATTGCTATCCCAAGCGCCCGCCGGGGACATAGCAAATTCATTACTGTTATTACCCACATCGGAAGTAATATTTTTAAAGGGATCGTTTGGATCAAACTTAATCTGGTGAAGCGTAGCAATCATTTCATCGTCGTCAACTTCACCCCATTGAATATACAAATCGCTGTTGTCGGCATTACTGGTGAAACTTGGCGTGCTGGCGCTTTGCCTCCATGTTGGCGCACAAATCGGGACTCCTTTCACTTGCCAGTTATGCAAACCGTCAACCGAGTAAGCGATATAGGATGAAAAACCGCAAGCAGGATCACCCGGCGATTGCGCCGCCGAAGTCCCTTCAAAAACCATATAATATCCGCCGTTGAGCTTAATAACATCCGGATCATAGGCATTGGTTAATGTGCCGATACCCGCCACAGTTTGAGGAATGGGAATAATCGGATTTGGCTGGACCGCAAAATTTTTCCCGCCGTCAGTGGAAATGGCAACATATATTTCAGCAGATAATATATCAGGTACAATCGGCAAAGTAGGCTGCCTAAAATAGGCGTAAATCGTATCGGCATCCGCATAAACAAGCGCCACCCGTCCCGCATTATATAAATCATGAGCAGTAATCTGACCGGTAGTCGTGTCGCGGGTAATCGCCTGACCGTTGAAATTAACGGTTTCCTGTATTCCCAACTCCGCCCTCCCCTCCCAAAGATCGCTTAAGGTCGCGGTTTGGGCGGCGTGAGTGGTAATTCCATGAGATAAACTCAAAATTGATATAATAACGATTAAAATTTTTTTCATAAGCTTGAACTAATTTTTACCTATCACCGCCATCTGTTTTTGCAGTTCGGCGATGAGTTGAATGATGAGTTGAATTAGCAATTGTTTGACTTCGGCAATCTTTTGCAGAATCTCGGCGCGAGTCATTTTTTGTGGTTGCTCTTTTTGCGGCTCAATTATTCCTCCGCCACCGCCACCTCCGCCACCGCCGGACGATACGCAGACACCATCGCGGCAGATCTTGTTTTCCGCAGAGCAGTTTTGCGCCAGACCTTCCTTAGCATTGCAGGAATTGTACCAATACAGATCAGCGCCATCGCATTTCTTTGCAGCACGACTTGAACAATTCGAAACACATTGCCCGGCATTGCAAGTTTTGCCGCTGGTACAAGCGCCGCAACTGACCATTGCTCCACACCCATCGCTCCACGATCCGCACTGGTAGTTTCCCAGCGCGGCACAAGTTTTAGGAGTGCAAACCGCCGGAGAGACAACTGCCACCACCACATTCGGAGTTTTATCGCCAAACCACTCCACGCCATCTTGCACCATCTGCCATTGGAAATTGTAAGTGCCGGGAGTTGCCGGCGCCTTCACATCAAAATTGAAGGTTTTTGTCTGGCCGGGCGCGATTGATTCACCGACGGCAAGATGCACCCGACCCTCCCGCCAAATCCAATTATCCTGCGGATTTTGCGAACCCAGGCGAAATTTATCGGCTTCGACCCACGCGGTTTTGCCGGTATTTTTCATTATTATAGAAGCCTGATAGGTTTGACCGGCAGTCATGGTTTGCGGCACCGTTTGGGAAACAAATCGAACACTATTATAAGAAGGAAATGATTGGCGGACAACTTCGGCAGTGGGCTTTAACGATCCATTCGCGTTAATAAGCGACATAGTTCCTTGATTGCCTTCATCCGTAGAAAGCAACCAAAACATACTTCCCATATTGTATTGTTTAAGGGTTCGGTATATCTCGCCAAATACCTGCGCCCGTTCTTCTTCGGTTGCCTGGTCCGGAACCACTAAACCAAACTCGCCCAGGACCATCGGTAAATTTTTAACTTGACTTTTACAATAATCAAGACGATTTCTAAATTCGTTGCCAGTGGTATACATACGCGAACTGCCAAAGTACATATGAGGGCTGGCGAAATTAACAATTCCGTTCCATTGGCTCAAATATTCGTCTTTGCCTTCACCAACTGTAAGCGGTGTCTTTGAGTCTATTGAACGCACCAAATCATGCATTGCATTAACCGCCTTGATTGTTGATTGATGATCTGCAACACTGCCACAACCTGAATTATCCGCGCCCCACAGTGGCTCATTGAGAAGGTCCCAGGCAAAAAGAGCGGGATGATTTTTTAAAGCCGAAACTATCTTTGCGGCGCCATCCTTGACATCAACAAAACCGGCTTGCCAACCGCAATAACCTTCATATTTTGTGTAACCATTCAAAACAACAATGACTTTCAATCCATTCTCATCGGCTTTGTCCAAAAAATTCTTGATATTTACCAAACCCCAACAATCAGCATTATCCGCAAGTTGTGATAAAATCGGGAGGCGCAATACCCGCAAACGCATTTTTTTTGCACTCTTAATAATGACATCTGCCTCGTTTTCATCAGGAACCCAACAAGTTGATCGCTCCAAAACATTCGCGCCGGCAAATACCGCGTAGTCAAATAAATCACCAGTAAGCGGAATCTCTACTTGACCAGCAATAACATTAACAACGATATTTGAAGAAATTTGACCAAACCACTCCACGCCTTCCTGCACCATCCGCCACTGGAAATTATAAGCACCGGGAGTTGCCGGCGCCTTCACATCAAAATTGAAGGTTTTTGTCTGGCCGGGCGCGATTTCTTCGCCGGCGGCAAGATACACCCGACCCTCCCGCCAAATCCAATTATCCTGCGGATTTTGCGAGCCCAAACGAAATTTATCGGCTTCCGTCCACGCAGTGGTGCCGGTGTTTTTCATGGCCACCGAAACCTGATAAGTTTGTCCGGCAGTCATGGTTTGCGGCACATTTTGGCTGATAAACTCGGCGTTATTGGCCGCCAAAAGCGCGCCCGGCGAAAATATCGCCCCAATAAACAAGGAAAACAAAACAATTATTTTTTTCATTTTGAAAAATTATTGATTATTCGATTCTAACACAAAAATCCGAAAAACCGACCAGATTGGAGTTTTGAGTTTTGATTATTTTTGCATCCCTGCCAGCTGTTTTTGCAGTTCGGCAATGAGCTGGATGATGAGTTGGATAAGCAACTTTTTGATCTCTTGAATTTTAACTAGGATATCCGCACGAGTTAATTGTTTTTTTGGTTCGATATTGCCTCCGCCACCGCCTCCTCCGCCGCCGGACGAAACACACAAACTGTCACGGCAGATATTGCCTTCAGTTTCGCAGTTTTGCGCCAGTTCTTCTTTGTTGTTACAGGAATTATACCAATACAAATTGGCGCCATCGCATTTTTTTGACGCGCGACTTAAACAGTTGGAAGCGCATTTTCCGGCATTGCAAGTTTTGCCGCTGCTGCACGCGCCACAATTAATCGTTTTGCCGCACCCGTCGCTCCAATCGCCGCACTGATAATTTCCCAGCGCGGCACAGGTTTTGGAAGTGCAAGTCGGATTATTGACGCAAGCTCCATTTTGGCAAGTTTGGTTAGTGGTACACGCGGTAATGGCACCCCATTTCAAACACCCGCCGGATAGGGCGCAAATCTGGTAGCCGTTGCCAGAGCACTGTTTGGCATTGGGTTGGGTGCAAGCGGGAACACAGGTTGGGTCCGCCTTACAAGCTCCGGCGTCGCAATATTGCCCAGTCGCGCATTTTGAATTATCATCTTGCCAGCCCGAACCATCGGCTTTGCAAACCCTGCAACCGGAAACCTGCCCCGGAACACAACTGCATTTCATGGTACTGCTTCCCAATAATGGATTTACTCCTCCCAAGTTATTGATCGCGTAGGCATAGATTTTGTGGGACTGGCCGTCTTTTAAAATATCGGGAGAAGGCATTTTAAATCCGTGGGCGGTCTTGCCGCCGCATCCATTGCCCACCGCGGCTTCGCGCGTGACATTAGCAACAGTGGAACCCACAAATTTCCCGGTACCCACCGGACCGTCGTAATAAAAATGGACATCCAGCGGCTTTGAATAATCATCAGCGTCGCAAGTCCAACCCACGAAATTGTCGCATTTGGCATAGTCAAAATAACCGATCGGAGGCTGACTACCGCATTGTATTGTTTTTGGATTGTCGGTTAACAACGGATTCGATCCGGTTGGCGTGTTGATCGCGTAGGCATAGATTTTGTGGGACTGGCCGTCTTTTAAAATATCGGGAGAAGGCATTTTAAATCCGTGGGCGGTCTTGCCGCCGCATCCATTGCCCACCGCGGCTTCGCGCGTGACATTAGCAACAGTGGAACCCACAAATTTCCCGGTACCCACCGGACCGTCGTAATAAAAATGGACATCCAGCGGCTTTGAATAATCATCAGCGTCGCAAGTCCAACCCACGAAATTGTCGCATTTGGCATAGTCAAAATAACCGATCGGAGGCTGATTTGTCCCAGAAACATATATCGGATTAGCCCAGGCCATTTTGCCGTCGGATTTTCTGGTTACTCGCGCTCGAATGTATTTTTCATTTCCCTTCGCAGTATAATTGAAATTCGTAATATTATCGCCTGATTGCAAAATCATTCCCTGCTCTCCGATGAATTCAATTTTACTCGCCGCATCAGTGTTGATGCGGATCGTCTGGCCCAAAACCTCAATTTTGGAAATATTAGCGCCATTGCTTGCGTAAAAATTACCGCTTTTAAGATTTGCCATAATATCGACGACGGTCAAGTTATCCGAAAAAACCCTCACTGAAGCGGTTTTGCAATATGCAGCACTAACATGATGACAATCATCAGCAGCAACCAGGTAAAATTTTTTGCCTTCCGAAAGCAGACGATCAATTCTTCCTTCGGCGTTTTGATTTGGAGCAACCACCGAATTCCAAACCTCTATCCCGTGATAGTTGCTAACCGAATTTAATCTTGCGTCTGTCCAAATCAGATTCGCGGGATAATTCGGATGATTTAAAACAACAAAAGAGCCTTCCCGCAACGCCAAATCAATAACTCCCTGCGGGGTGCTAACCGTCGGACTTACAGCATTAATACGATTCAAGTGGCCGGTTGCCATTGTATCTTCAATCCCCGGAATAATCAGCATGCCGGAAACGTTCGGAATAGGAGTAATCGTATTGTGATCCGTAATCGAAATAAAATCATATCCCGCGTCACGGTACGCGGCCGCCACCTCTGCCGGCGATTGGCTACCGTCGGAACATCCCCCGACGCATTTTGAATGAGTGTGCATTTGCCCTTTAAAAACGCTCCCTTTGGCGACATAAGGAGATTGCAACGTAATCACAGCCTCTGCGCCAAAAGGAATAACAAACAATATCCATAAAAAAACAAACCACCGTGAAAATTGTTTTTTCATTTTGAAAAAATTATTGATTATTGTGATAAATATATTTTAACACAAAACCCGGTAAATCAATACTGGGCTTTGTGTCTCAATTACTTTTGCATCCCTGCCAGCTGTTTTTGCAGTTCGGCAATGAGCTGGATGATGAGTTGAATTAGCAATTGTTTGACTTCGGCAATCTTTTGCAGAATCTCGGCCCGAGTCATTTTCTGCGGCGTTTCAGTCAGAGTCTGCGGATCGGAATCGGAAATTACCGGCCCGCCGGCCGTCTGGCTCACGCATTGGCCGGAAGCATTGCAAGTTTTGCCGCTGCTGCACGCGCCACAATTAATCGTTTTGCCGCACCCGTCGCTCCAATCGCCGCACTGATAATTTCCCAAACTGGCGCAGGTTTTAGGGGTGCAACCTGCCGCACAGTTTATATTTTTATTAATTTCCAAAACTGCCGCATCGCCCGCATTGACAGAAACCGCATAAGCCGCCAGATCATTTTGAGAAACCTGATCGCAATCCCCGCTCATTAAATTAGTCACCGAATATGTGTTTGCACCGCTCAAATTCATATCAGCAAGAGGAACGCGCAACACCACATCCCCTGATGCCGCATTTTTTTTGGCAACCACCACAATCGCGCTCGCATCGTTATATAAGGCATAGGGAACAAGATCTGTGCCGCTATGGCCAACCTTCACAATCTGCGTTTGTGCCAGACTTAATGTTCGCGGAGAAATAATATCAATGTTTTCTTTTCTAATTTGAATTATCTTTTTCACTTTTTTCAAAAAATCTTCATTATTTACTGCCCCACCCCACCGCATTCCAATAAAATAAAGCTTATCAAAGACATCCGCAGAAATATAATTTTGACATGATTTTAATCCATTTAATCCATTGGGCATCAAACATTGATTATTAAATTCCTCCCCCATATACCACACCGGAATGAAGGGCGACAAAATCATTCCATAAGCGAAATATGCCAAATTGCCATTGGCATTATAATGGGGTCCTTTGCGTCCCTGGCTATCAACACTGCCCGTGTTGCTATACGAGAGCGTGCTGGTATAATATCTGTCACTAAATTTTTCTCCCTTGATTGTATCAACGATATTATAATTATTATTCAGAAAATCTATCCCTCCCCAAACCGGATCCACGCCAAATCCCCATTCGGTAAAGTCATATTCTTGGTGTCGATTATCACCCGAAATTCCGTTACCATCCCGACTTTCGGAAAAAAGCACCACATCTTTTCCGTTTTGTTGCGCCAATTGCCGCACCCTGCTCCAAATTTCCGAAAAATTACTGACATTCGGCTCCAGATCTAGTCGCAAACCGTCCAAATCAAATTTCAATATCCAGTCATTGACCATCATATTTATCCACCAATTCCTGAATTGATTATTATTAAAATCCCAGATGTCCAATCCAAAAACATTTTTGGCGATATTGCCATTGGCATCTTTTTTAAACCAATCAGGATGACTCTTGGTGAAGGTACTCAAAGACTGTGCTAAAAAAATAAATTTTAAATTACCGTCTGTTTTTAAATAAAATTCCGAATTCCACGGGTCATACAACCCCACAGAGTCCTTGCCGTCGCCATCCCAGTCGCCGGCGAGAGGCAACCATCCGGCGTTTGCCGCGCCATATCGGATTGAGATGTCGGCATCACCGCTCGCCAGAGAATTTTTCAGATAAAACATGCCCAAAGCAGGATCATAGAGCCCGATGGAGTCTTCGCCATTACCGTTCCAGTCGCCGGCAAGAGGCAACCATCCGGCATCGGTAGCGCCATATTGAAAAGAAGTATCTGCTGGTCCGCCGCTTAGAGAATTTTTCAGATAAAACATGCCTCTCTGCGGGTCATACAGCCCCACAGAGTCCTTGCCGTCGCCATCCCAGTCGCCGGCAAGAGGCAACCATCCGGCATCGGTAGCGCCATATTGAAAAGAAGTATCTGCTGGTCCGCCGCTTAGAGAATTTTTCAGATAAAACATGCCTCTCTGCGGGTCATACAGCCCCACA